>Ga0209537_1000869_pt1 | contig 35908 bp, 29 predicted proteins | sample BioPla4DNA1_FD_187698 | JGI IMG/M metagenome (GOLD analysis project Ga0209537, IMG submission 187698) | Biogas fermentation microbial communities from Germany - Plant 4 DNA1 (SPAdes) (version 2) | ecosystem: Engineered > Bioreactor > Anaerobic > Digestate | place: Bielefeld, North...
CCCTCCCTATCACCGGTTGCTATCTGTCTTCTGTTATATTAAACCTTTAACTAAGGAATTCCTTTAGGCCAGTTAAAGAAAAAAGACGCCCCGGTTTATATGCACCCGAAACGTCCAACAAATCTTGGTCGATACAGTTAAGCCAGATGATTGATCTTTAATCAATCGGGAGGCCTATCTGTGACCTTATAAGGAAGTGTAAAAGCCATATTGAGCCATCCTAAAAACCAACCAAAATAAGCCATTACCACAGTCCAAATGAACGCCCACAATATAACCCAATAGGGATTATTCAACATTCCTACTTGAGGAATACTGCCAGTAAAATAAACTGCTAGGAATAATGTGAATCCATTAAATACTGCGAGAGTTCCCTTTTCCCAAATATGCCAACGTGGAATCAGCGCAATAAATATAGGTAAGACGATAAAGTTAGCTAATGCCAATCCCCAGAACATATTATATTGCCCACCTATTAAGAGATCTGCCAGGGCAACCGCTATAGCACACCATACTGCACCAAAAAACGCACCAAAAGGAAGTGAAGGAATGATCAGTTTCCAAGTATCGGGTTTTCCACCCAAGGCAAAATATTCAGCCCATACAATAAAACATACCCAGAGTGGAAAATTATACTTACCCAAAAAGAAGGTAAAAGGCAGTGATATGAACACTGTTAATGCTACCGCCCAGGGCAAGGAAACTCTTCCCCCCTTTTTTGAATTCATCCCCATACCTCCTGTTTATTCTTTAAAACCATCATAGCATAATGCATAAGGTTTAGCCATTACTTGTTGTCCCTGACCCTCTTTGCCGAGGAATTTGCCCTTTTCAGCTACTAGATTACCCCTCAGGAATACTTTCTCTGCTCTCCCTATTTGCTCAAAGCCTTCATAAGCGTTGTAATCAGTGCCATGTAAACTGGTTTCATTGCTAAAAACACCTTTGTAATCCGGATCAAAAATAACTATATCTGCATCTGACCCAACAGCAATTTCACCTTTTTGTGGATATATACCACAAATCTTAGCCGGTGTTGTACAGCAAACATCAACAAATTTTGTACGGGAGATCTTACCTTTTTCAACCCCATAGGTCCAAATTATATGCAGTCGATCTTGAACTCCTGGGGAGCCTGGCGGTATTTTGCTAAAATCATTGATGCCCCTATGTTTGGCAATTGCGAAACCGCCGATAACCGCGCAATGATCAGAGCTTACTGCCAGAAGCCAGCCATTCTGAATTGCTTCCCACAGAAAATCAACATCTTCTTGTGGCCTTAAAGGTGGATTACACACATATTTTGCCCCTTCAAAATTTGGTTTTTCTAAATTCTTGTCATTTAAAGTCAGATAGTGAGTACAGGTCTCTCCAAAAGCATGTACCCCTTCAGCACGAGCTTCCCTTAAAACTTCAACAGCTGCCCTATTTGTTACATGAACCACAAAGATCGGTGCGTTGGCCATCCTTGCCAAATAAACAGCCCTGGAAGTTGCTTCTGCCTCACACAGAATAGGCCTTGATACAGAGAAATATTCCGTACCGGTTTTTCCTTCCGCTAACAGTTGCTTAATTTTAACATCAATTATGTCTGCATTTTCGGCGTGAACCATAATGGTTACACCGCATGTTTTGGCTATCTGCAGAGCTTTAAAAATAGAATCATCAGTGGCATAATAATCCATTCCCTTATAGGCCATGAAGAGTTTGACTGAGGCTACCCCTACTTCAGGCATAGAAGGTATGTCGTTAAAGGATTGGTCTGTGGGATCCATTATAATCCCATGGAGCACATAGTCTACCATGGCTTTTCCTTCTACTGCTTCATTTTTATATTTGATTATGGAATCTTTAAGCCCTATGCCTTTAGGCTGGACCACGAAATCCCCAACTGTTGTGGTACCCCCTACTACAGCAGCATTAGAAGTCTCATAGCCGAGGGAATTGAAGGAATTATAGTGCAGGTGTTCATCTACACCGCCAGGGATAACATATTTACCTGAGGCATCTATTATCTGGTCAGCGAAACTTTCTAAACCGGTGCCAATGGCTGCAATTTTTTCGCCCTTGATAAGCACATCTGCTTTGTATTCATTTACCGAAGTCACTATAGTGCCGTTTTTTATTAATATACTCATTTTCTCCCTCCTGATTTTTTTAGTTTAATTAACTCTCATTTGGAAAGAGCAATGACTGAGTGGGTTAAAAACAGGGGACACGATATATCGATTTCTTGTTATGTGTCCCCTGCAGTATTTATATCTCAACGCAGCAAGCTGTAATGTTAAAGAAGTGATTATATTTTTCTTCTATACACGCTTTTATCGATGCCTTCCAGATACTTAACAACATTCTCCAAAGGCTCAACATCACAGAACTTGGCATCTAGATCAAACAGGTTCCAGGCAATAACTCCGGGCACTCTGTCTCCAATAGTACCCTCAGGAATTATGGTTTTAAATCCATATCCGGTTGAATCCATAACGGTGTGTCTAACACATGCGCAGGAAGTGGCTCCCATAACTATTACAGTGTCAACTCCTAAGTAGTAAAGGGTTTCAGCTAAATGGGTGCCGAAGAAATTGCTGGCGTATTTCTTATGAATAACAGGCTCATCTGGCCTGGGTTTCAGTTTGGGGTCGATCTCCATCCACTCGGAGTTAATATCCAATGTACGCATTGGGATCTTCTCATCCCACCTGCATAAATCAAGCTGTCTTTCTCCGGTGTAACCTGTAGTTGTATGGAAAATAGGAACTCCTGACTTTCTTGCGGCTTCCAGTACTTTGAGGGCATTGGCACAAACCTCTTCATTGTTCTCACAGGTAAATGGGTGTCCATCTGACATCCAGGCCTTTGCCATATCCACTGTGGTAACAGCAGGGGCTTTTCCATAACCCATTCTTCTTTGGAATCCTCTTTCTCTATAGATTCTCCTGGCTTCCTCAAAGGCCCTGTTTAACATTTCTTCATCAAAAGCATACTGTCCACCTGAATCTTTGAACTTACCCCAATTCTCTTTTTTCTCCCATTTTTCCGCCATTGATATCCACCCTTTCCTTTTTTTAAGTTTAGATTGCAGTGAAATCATTACTATTAAATTAACGGCCGTTAATTAACTTGCTATATTTAATTGCAATAACCGTGCCAACCTGCGAAATACCGATTTGCAGCACCTTAAAGGGCGGAAGCTCAATATTGGTGTTGCTAAAAAGCAACAGCTTTTTGCTTTTTCATGTTTATGTCCCAATAAAACACTATTCATGCAGATCTGCAACAGCTTGTGCTCCTGATGAAAATATGCAACGATCTTACAAAAAAAGAAACGATATATTCAAGACAAAAAATCCTTGATACCGTTTCATAAATAACAGTTAAAGTTAAGGGATTAATCCACAGGTCAACAGGAGTTTTTGAGAATGCTTTATTTCAACAACTTGGTTTTACCTGTAGAACTCTCAATTAAAAAGCTGTTTCCTTGTTGAGTTATACCATATTTTTTTAACTTTCTTGATAAGGTTGATGGGTCAACGCCCAGTGTTGATGCTGCTTTTCTGATAGAGGGGTATATCTTAAGTGCAGAGATGAGAATGTCTTTTTCAAACCGTTCTAACAGATAATTAAGTTTTCCTGTTTGTTCTGCTGCTGGCAAATTGGACGCGGATAAAACATGATCAGCTACCAGTTTAGGCGGGAGGTCCTCCATGCCAATCTCACCATTGGTATCAACGATAAATAAATACTCGATCAGATTCTCTAACTCTCTTACATTGCCCGGCCAGGAGTAACTGGCCATTACCTCCATTGCCTCAAGAGAAATGCATAGATTTCTTTTATAACGCTTATTGAGTTTTTCGAGAAAGTAGCGGATCAATTCGGGAATATCTTCAGGTCTCTCTCTGAGAGGAGGAATTACGATTGGAACAACATTTAATCTAAAATAAAGATCCTCTCTAAAGTTACCTTTTTTAACCTCTAGAGCAAGATCTTTATTTGTAGCAGCTAATACCCGAACATTGAGTTTGGTTGACTTCTGAGCACCTAACCGGAACACTTCCTTTTCTTGCAGTACTCTGAGCAGTTTGGATTGTACAGTTAAAGGAAGCTCACCAACCTCATCCAGTAAAATGGTCCCTTCATTCGCCAATTCAAACATGCCCGGTTTACCTTTTTGACTCGCCCCTGTAAAGGAACCCTGTTCATAACCAAACAATTCGGATTCAAAAAGCTCTGTGGGAATTGCCGCACAGTTAACTCTAATATAAGGTCCTTCTGCTCTGGGACTCTGCTGGTGAATAAATTTTGCTAAAAGCTCTTTCCCAACCCCAGACTCCCCCTGTATTAACACAGAACTATCGAACTGAGCTGCTTTGGATGCCAGCTGTAGCATATCTGCCATAGCTTTGCTTCTATAAACAAAATCCTCATACTGTTGCATATGCTGCTGGCGTAACTGGTGTAGTTCACTGGAGTATTTTTCAAGGAGTCTTCTGGTTACTTCTAATTCATTCCTTAAATTGATCAAGCCAGAAATATCCCTGGTATTACATACTACCCCCATAATAGCCTGTCCATCTTCACCACATATTGGATTCCCAGTGGTCAAAGCCTTTTTACCGGTAATATACTCATGAATAATAGAAGCCGGTTTTCTTTGTTCTAAAACCAGCAACGATACAGCAAAGTTGAAAAGCTTTTCTTCATCACGCAGCTTTTGTAGGTTATTCCCTACCATCTGCTCTTTTGTTAATCCTGTAGTGGACTCATAAGCAGCATTAACATATAAAACATTTCCCTCATCATCAGATATCAAAATGCCATCTGAACAAGCATCAAGAACTGATAGCAGAAAGTCCGCATTCTCTAATAAAGAAAAGTTGTGCAATTTATTCATAGTGATCTTCCTTCCATTGCTCAATGACGTTTTGTACAAAAATGAAATACAACTCTCAATAAACCGGTCATTCATCCAGCAGCTATTCGATTCAGAAGAGCATGTTCTTTAGTGAATAAATTGCACCATTTCAACCATGACTATTGTATTGAAAAAGCTATCCGTGTTTACTGTGATCCAGGATAAAAAATCATTCTGAGATGTATGGGACGATACTATGTTTTTCTACAAAATCATCCCTTGATCCTTCTATTTTGACATACTGAATTTTTATCACTGCCCTACTAGTGGATTTTCATCCCAGCCAGCTTACTGCGGCAGTACTCAGTAATACTTGTAGCCTCTCTCCTGTGGCGAAACTTCTTATCAATTGAAAAAGTTTCAAGCATTTAATGCCTGAAACCTTTTTTGTCAGTTCCTTGTTATGTTACAGCCTTTCATGGTGTCAGATTATCGCACATGATATTTAGCTTACCGTATCAGGCTGCTTTTCAAGCACCTCGGGAAGCCCCAGTGTAAATACACCGAAGAGAACGACTGCGATAGCTGCAAACATCATGAAGATATTGAAGTTGTTGCCCGCGATAGGCGCTATGATGTAGGAGGGGAACACAAAGGCAGCGAGGAAGCGCATCATGTTCGCATAGCCGCCTGCTGCTCCCATGTATTCTGGCTTCATGCCGGGAATGTAGACCATCGCCGACATATTTACCGGTACCAGAGCACCACAGCACAGGGCACCGATAAACATAAGCACTGCCGATATGGCAGGGGAAGCAAGCATCCATCCCACATATACGCAGATGCCGCCGATAATGCCGACGATCAGAGAAGGAATACGGAACTTCCCCTTACCTATCTTGAGTATAACCGCTCCACCGAAAATTGTGCCAATCATGATACCGGTGGCAAATGCGGATGTAACAAAACCTGCTGTAGTCACAGAGATACCTCTGGTGGTGAACGCCGTAGTAAGGTAAATGGAAACGGTCATATTGCCCACCATGAAGCAGATCATGGTAAGGCCGATAACCCATATATGTTTGAGCCTGAGCACATTGCCGATGGTCTGAGAGATAGGCACGTCCGCGGGAGGTGGAGTGGCGCCTTCGGGCCGGTCGGAAGCGATGACCAAGAACAGGACATACGCTATTACCATCATGAACAGGGTCACTACACATGCGTTGTGGAAAGTCCCGAAGTATGCGGTGATCGCCTGAGCAATGGCGTTTCCTGCACCACCGCCTGCCATGAAGATGCCCATTGCAATACTGATCTCTTTTTTCGGAAACCATTCAGATATGAGCTTAGCGGAGTTCGAGGAAATGAATACCGGAAGAAAACCGAGCAAAAAGCTAGAAATCATCAGCATCGCATAAGAGGCGGATATGATCCTGAGTGCAGCACCGGCGATTCCGATAAGGCCGGCAACAAATACCGAAAAGCGGACCCCTTTTTTATCGGCAATGGTGCCGGCGAAAATGGAAAAGATTATTCCCGTTAGCATGGGACACATGGTGATAGCGCCAAATTGCGATGTGCTCAGACCGATTTCATCCATCAAATATCCGCCGAACGCTGTGGTCACAAACTGCGAGAAGGAGCCAACCACACAACCAAGGAATATGACGAAAAGTACTGCCCACCGCTTGCCAGTGGGTTTTACCTTTGGATCCATTTGATATTTCCCCCTTCCTGCACATGTAATTTGTTAAAAAGCAGGGAGAGGGAAACGAACTTCTCCCTGCTTTTCTCTGGGATCAGGATGAACAAAAGTATAAGAAAGATCAGATATCCTTACGCCCTGTTCCCGCATGTGCAATAGATGACTGAGCGAAGGAATAGACATAACCCATTCCGCCTGCCACATACATGCAAAGACCGGTGACATAGCTGGAAAGCTCAGATGCAAAGAATAGAGCTGGACCTGCGATATCATCGCCAGTGCCAAGGCGTCCTAAAGGAACCTCAATTTCCGCGATGCCTTTGAACATCTTTTCGCGCGCTTCTCCTTCTACATTGAGTTCATCCCAGAATGGTGTGACGATTGGTCCCGGTTTAATGCAATTGACGCGAATACCGAATTTTGCAAGGTCCATGGCAAGGTTGACGCACAGCGATTCGCAGGCACCCTTTGCCATATGATACTCATAAGCGGGAGCTGTAGGGTTGAACGCACCATTGGAGGAGCAGATAATGATCTTGCCGCTCTTCTGTTTCTTCATATGAGGGACAACCGCAAAGCAGCAGTAATACATACCCCACTGGTTGACAGCTGTGGTTTTTTCCAGGCACTCCTGCTGGGTCAAGTTGGGATCGCCGTCAAAGGTCTTTCCTGCGAACGCGGCGAGAATGTCTATGCGGCCGAACTCCTCGACAGTCTTTTCTACAACAGACTCGACCTGAGCACGGTCGGAGACATCCACGGGATGATAGAAACGGGCAACGCCCCCGTCAGCAATAATCTCATCGACGACTTTCTGAGCTTTCTCGGCGTTAAAATCAGCGATAACGACCTTTGCTCCTTCTTTCGCATATAGCTTAGCTGTGGTTTCCCCCATTCCGGATGCCCCTCCGGTAACGATAGCAACCTGGTCTTTAAGCATATCTTTCATGGTAAATATCCTCCTTTAATTTAAAAAGGTTTTTGGCGAACGCCAGAAAAAGCGTTGCTACTGATTTCTTGCCGCAGCTTCTATCTGAAACTTGCCCTTTGGCCCCAGCTCAGGCACCATTAGAGCGCCGGTTATAATGCCCATAACACCCACCACGGCAAAAGTGATGAAAATGGCATTGTAGTTTGTTTGGAACAGATTGGCAATCACAATAGGAAATACAAAAGTCAGAAGACTCTTAATGGTCTCAAGCGCTCCTGCTGCTGTGCCAATATATTCCTGCGGAAACTGTCCGGTGAGTGGGACAAGAGGGATACGGCCAGAGCACGCGCCGATAGCGCCGCCCTGAATCAGCCCGCCGAGCACCATAAATACCCAGGTGTTGATGCCAAGCGGCGTAAACCAGCTGAGCAGATAGCCCAAAGCACCACCGGCAAAACAGATCACGGTAACGACGTTGTATCTCTTGATAATACCCATTAAGAAGGTCCCGAAGTAACCTCCTACAAGGAGCGACAGGTTAATGACCGTGCCCATCATCGCGGCACCGGCAGGATCCAGGCCCTTGGAAACAAATGCGTTAATGACGTAAGTATTGACGAGCAATGTTGCACCGACTGCACAAGAGGCGGCAATAGATAGCAGCCATACATAGGAACTTTTGTAGACTTTGGCGGTACCGCCCTTTGGGGGCGCTTCTACACTGGCAGCGACAGGTCCGTCCTTGCCAATGATGAGCCAAGCGACCCACAGCACTATGTAAGCGAACGCCACTAACAACAGGGATTTGTGGAGTCCGAGTGCAGCACCGACCACAAACACGGTAGCAGAACCGAAGCCCGCGCCACCTGCCTGGAACGCGAAAGCGACAGAAACCTTATCTTTGGTAAACCATGTGTCAAGCACCTTCGCAGCAGCGACCTGACAGACACCGACGAAAAAGGATGCGAAAAAAGTAAGGACGACTACGAGAGCGTAACTGGTGACATAGGCACGCACAAAGAAGAGCACGATGCCGATCAGCATGGCGATCATAATCGTCTTACGGGAACCGAAACGGTCCAACAAAGGACCAAAAATGATGCCGCCGAACAGTCCGACCACAGAGGTAACGGAGGCAAGGGTTGTGAGCCCTGCTTGTCCTATGCCATAAGCCTCCATGGTATCAACTGCGCAGGCAGGAAAGACAAGCAAATTGAAGGTCATTATAGCCATAAACAATGTGAAAAAACCGGTTATTACCAACGCATGTCCTGATACTTTGCTGTTCATAAGTTAAGATTCCTCACTTTCTGAATCTTTCTTAAAGATTCCGAAAATATAAAGAAAGATTGGGGAACTTTGAGAGTGGATAAGTCAGATATGTGTTGAAATCCAGAAGGACAACCGGCACATCCGCTCCGACGGCGGTAAAATAATTGTGGATTTCGTGAGAAGAATAACATCATTCTCTTAAAAATACAAGATGCCAAAATGCCTCTAAAAAGCTTAGCTGTTTGATTAATTAGATGGGATAAAGCCCGTTATAGCGGGGAAATTCGGGAATATATTGCGGCAAATTCGATAAGTAAAACTAATCATTGAAGAGTGGCCGATATCAAAATCGAATTATAGCAAATGTTAAATAGTGGCAGAAATGTAGAGCTGCTATAAGCAAAACTTTTAGCTTTAAGCGATTTAGTTATAGTGAGCCGAACTCTATTGACTTTGGATGGAAACCATATTTAATATATTCACAGTTGGATAAGTCAGATATTGTATTTACCTACATTTCATTATGAAATGTGCGTAAACCCAGCCATTCGCTCCGAAGAATGGTGACATTTATTTTAGGAGGTAAATACAATGGCTATTGATTTTGGTAAAAGATTAGGATTCGGTTGTCTGCGCTTGCCGCTTCTGGATCCTAACGATCAGACATCCATAGACCATAAGACACTGGATGAGATGATAGACAAATTTTTGGCCCACGGTTTCAAATATTTTGATACTTCATATATCTATCACGGCCAACTCTCAGAAACCGCACTCGGCAAGTCACTGGTAGCTAGACATCCGAGAGACTCTTTTTTGCTTTCCACCAAAATGCCGATTAAGTTCATGAAGAAGAAAGAAGATATGGAGAAGATCTTTGAAGAGCAACTCAGAAAATGTCAGGTTGACTACTTCGACTTTTATCTGATCCACAGCATCGGCAAAGAGGCATATGAGAACTGCAAAAAGTGGGATACATTCGAATTCCTCATGAAAAAAAGAGAGGAAGGCAAATTCAGAGAATTCGGCGTCTCACTGCATGACTCTCCGGAGTTCCTCGATTTGATTCTGACCGAGCATCCCGAGATCAACTTCGTTGTTCTGCAGCTGAACTACATCGACTGGGTCAACCCGGCGATCCGCTCTAAAGAAATCTACGAGGTCGCAGTGAAACACAACAAACCCATCGTCGTCATGGAAGCTTGCAAGGGAGGTACCCTGGCTGAGATCCCTGATGAAGCAAAGAAACTTATGAAGGACTACAACCCCGATGCGTCTATTGCATCCTGGGCCTACAGGTTCGTGGGAAGCCTGCCCGGCGTCCGCGTAGTGCTGGCGGGCATGCCCAAAATGGAGTTCCTTGATGACAATATGAAGACCTTCGAGAACTTTGTTCCCCTCAATGAAGAGGAATACAAGATCATCGACAAGGTAGTCGAAATCATCAACAGCAATACCGCTATACACTGTACATACTGCAGATATTGTGTTGATGTATGTCCTCAGAAGATCGCCATCCCTGATTACTTCGCCCTTTACAACGACTGGAAGAGGCTTCAGAAGAGCAGTTACGAAAGCGATGTTATGACTCAGGCCTTCTATTATTTGAACTATATCGAACAGGGTCACGGCCCCGCCTCTGCGTGCAAGAATTGCAAGAAGTGCGAGAAGGTGTGTCCGCAGAAATTGCCCATAAGCCAGTACCTACATGACTACGTGGAGGCTGAAATTGAGTCCTATAACCCAGAGGCCAATATCCAGAAAGCTAAGAAGGTGGAAATCTGATTTGAGGACAACAAGAGCGCTACAGAGCGCTCCTTGTTATCTAACAACTCACTATTGTCAACTGAAGAGATGTACAGCCCAGTTATTGACGGGGATTGATAAAGAGCGATATCCGCTGTCTTTCCAAGGCCGCAGGAAGGCTTGTTCCAGTTGAACAAGCCTTCCTATCTCTGCCTTGCGCAGACCTTCCCCACCCTGCAGTGTGCGGAACCCAGCAAGGGTATAGCCCTGGACTGGGGGTTTTTTGATTTCTTTCCGCTGTTTGAAAGATAGCGTAATGCTGGAACCTGAGGTTCGTAAGGAGGAAAAGCATTGATATGGAGACTAAAGAAATTCTACAGGCGGTCCAAGCCGGAACAATGACCCCGCAGGAGGCCGAGCTTAAGCTGAAGATGCAGCCCTATCAGGAGGATATTGGTTTTGCAAAAATTGACCACCACCGAGCCCTGCGTCAGGGTGCGCAGGAGGTCATCTATGGCGCCTCAAAGACACCTGAGCAGGTCCTGAAGATAGCACAGGCTATGGATGCCCATGGGAACAAAAACATCCTGATCACCAGGATGAAGCCTGAGGCTGCAGAGCTCGTCGGAAAAAAACTCGATCTGTTCTATGATCCCCTATCAAAGATAGGCATCGTCAACAGGGAGTTCAAAGACACCGGAGACGGTTATATCGCTGTTGTATCCGGAGGGACCAGCGATCAAGCCGTCAGTGAGGAGGCAGCCCTCACCGCTGAGGCGCTGGGCAACCAGGTTATGCGGGTCTATGATGTGGGAGTAGCCGGACTGCACCGCCTTTTAGCAAAGCTGGATGTTATTTTGGGAGCTCGGGTAGTCATCGCGGTCGCCGGAATGGAGGGCGCCCTTCCGAGCGTCATAGGCGGCCTTGTGGAGGCGCCTGTGATCGCGGTCCCTACCAGCGTCGGCTATGGAGCCAGCCTTGGCGGCATTTCAGCCCTTTTAACCATGCTCAACAGCTGTGCCAGCGGTGTCAGCGTTGTCAATATCGACAACGGATTCGGTGCAGGCTTTATCGCAGGACGTATTAATCACATGGGGGGATCCAAATGAAGGTCTTGTATCTGGAATGCAATATGGGAGCAGCAGGCGACATGCTTATGGCAGCACTCTCGGAATTATTGCCTGAACCGGAAAAATTCGTGGAGGACCTCAGGGCCTTGAACCTCCCTGAGGTCGAGATTTCAAGAGAATATGCTTCCTCAGCCGGTATTCGCGGCGCTCGTATGCGTGTGTTAATACGCGGCGAAGAGGAATCGAGCGAAGATCTGCTGCAGAGCAGCGCGTCCTGCATTGAGCATGACCACGATCACAACCATGACCATAAACGTAATCACCACCATACCTCAATGACAGATATAAAGCGCATCATCAAAGGTCTACCGGTAAGCGACAAGGTCAAAAGCGATGTATTGGCTGTATACAAGCTCATTGCCGAGGCTGAGAGCCAGGCACACGGCTGTCCGGTAGAAGAGATACATCTGCATGAGGTCGGCGCTTTGGACGCACTGGTGGACATCGCCGGTGTTTGCATGCTGATGGAGAAAATAGACGCAGACAGGATATTTTGCAGCCCGATCAATGTGGGAAGGGGTATGGTGAGCTGCGCCCATGGGATATTGCCCGTCCCGACACCGGCAACTGCCGCAATCCTGCGGGGTGTTCCCTGCTATGGCACTTTCGAGGGGGAGTTGTGCACCCCGACCGGAGCAGCGCTTCTGAAACATTTCGTTTCCTCATTCGGTCATATGCCTTTGATGACCACCGAAAAGATCGGTATCGGACTCGGCACAAAGGAATTTCCTGCGGCAAATATCCTGCGTGCGTTCCTTGGGGAGACCGACATGCCGATGATGACCGTGGAGGAACTTTCGTGCAATCTTGACGACTGTACTGGCGAGGAACTTGGCTTTGCCGCAGAACTTTTGATGAAAAACGGCGCGTTGGATGTGTTCATGACACCTATACAGATGAAGAAATTCAGGCCGGGAACCTTGCTAACTGTGATTTCGAGACCAGAAGACGCGGAAAAGCTCACAGATTTGATGCTCCGCCACACCACAACACTGGGCGTCCGCAGAAAGACCTGTGCCCGCAGCTGCATCCACCGCTCCATTGAGAGAAGGGATACCAGTTTCGGCCCTGTTCAGGTCAAAATCTCCAAAGGCAACGGGATAGAACGCTGCAAGGCCGAATATGAGGATCTGGCTCGGATCGCCCTCGAACAGGGGATCTCGATCCGGGATGTCTTAAAAGAAATTAAGGAAAGAAATTAAGGACTAGGACCATGGCAACTGAATGGGCAGATCAGAGGGAAAATGCCCTACAGAACTTCGGTTGCTCATTTATGTACAGGTCTATTTGTTTTTTTGCGCAAAGAAAGCTCTGTCAGCATCAGATGTATTCTGTTTTCGCAAACTGCGACGAAGTAGATCAAGGGTGGGATTTTTGTTGCTCTTTAGGTTGCAAAAGGTGATAACAGCACCCACATTCTTGTCAATATCCATCTCACGGTACACTATTTGGCTGTTCGTGAAACTGCGGAAATAATCAGGGACAAGGGCTATGCTGTTATTCAACTCCAGTTGCATGAATACCTCTTCCGAATGGGAACATTCGCAAATATTCAGCTCTGAAAGCCCAGCGCGAATCAGATCTTTTCGCAGGTTCTTCTGTGTTTGCTGCTGGTTGCTGGCAGAGAGCATAAAGCAGGTCTCGTTCTTCATAAGCTCCGCGGGAATCCTTTCCATAGATGCAAAAGGATGCTGGGAATTGACGGCAAGGATCAGATTCATATTGCACAAGTCGTACACTGTAAGATCATCGTCAGTAAGAAAGTCGTAAGGCCAGCACACAGCTGCGTCTATTTCCCCGGATTTGAGGGCTTCTTGCATGTAATTGGGCGACACCGTACGTATTCTAATCTGCACCTCTGGATATCGCCTTTTAAAATCCTTCAGCTGAGGCATGAAAAACAGACCGTCGAAAAAGCTTGCAAACGCGATAGCAATGTCCCCGGAGTAGCCGGAAGCAAAGTTAGTGCAGCGCTTTACCGCATTATCATAGCTATGAAGTATCTGTAATGCCCAGTTGTAAAACTCTTTTCCTGCCTCGGTCAGTCCGACGACCCGATTGTTGCGCTCGAACAAAAGGAACCCAAGCTCGTCCTCAAGTTTTGCGATCGCTAAACTTATCGCGGTCTGAGAAATATAGCATTCCTTTGCTGCCTGCGTGAAATTAAGAGTCTTTGCCGCATGTACAAAATAAGTCAAACTACGTGTATCCATAAAAATAGCACACCCCATCACTGCAACTATTGTCAAACCATATAGAATGATGATTAGCTTTACTTATCGTGAGACTATACCGTTATGAATGATGTGCGCAGAACAGCATAATTTAACTCTTACTTATACTTTAACGGGAAAAAGAAAAAATATCAACAATAGTACCTCCCTACCTACAGTCTATCACTCTTGTCAACTCCTCATTTGTTGCCTTCAGTTTTTCTATCAGTACATGGTCAATACAGTCTAAAAACTTTTTGACACATGGTGTCTTAAGTTTGTAATAAACACTGGTCCCCTCCTGGCGAGAGGTGACGATACCAGCATTCTTTAAAACAGCTAAGTGCTTGGACACCAGCGGCTGATCACAACCAAGGGCATCAACCAGTTCACAGACACACCTTTCCTGATCAATCTCCAGCTGATCAATTATTTTCAAACGCATAGGATGGGCTAAAGCCTTGATAACCCGTGTACGCAGATCAAATATGTTACTGGCCATCCTCATCACCTCTTGCAAATTCTCAAAATGCTTTTATCACCCTATATGCCAACGGTTCACCCTCTGATGTGAAGCACCTTTATTCACTGTCCACCCGGGACATTATGTTGACAAATGTCACTTTCGTGTAGACAATTCTGTCTCCTTGAGCAGCAGGTACTGGTAGGGACTGAGTTTTTCCTCCTGCTTGATCTCGCAAAAGTAGAGGCATCCCCAATCCCATACTGTTTCATCAGGCTCTCTGACGCGTTTATGCTTATAACAAAAGTATCTACCCTCTGGTTCCATTTTCTGTGCTAGTGCACATACACGGCAGGTTCTCTCCGCCACGTCTCATTCGCCTCCTTCTCTTCTCCTCAAAACAGCTTGAATACTAACTATTTTCTCTGCAGCCAACTTAGAATTTCATCCATTTTCGGCAGCCTGCCAGAACATATAATCTCTCCGTTCACAACAAGCCCAGGAGTCATCATGATATCGTACTCAAGGATCTCATTTAGATCGGTTATTTTGATAATTTCGGCATCAACACCCAGTTCACCAACTGCTTCTCTCACCATTTCTTCAAGCTTATCGCACTTGGCACAACCTGTTCCCAAAATCTTAATTTCCATCTCTACTTCTCCTTTTTTTTAGTTCTAAGATTTTATTAATTTAAGGTTAGAAAAACATCCCATAGAGCCAACCGGAAAGTGTGCTCATTACAACAACCAGCCCCGCGTAAGTCAATCCCTTTTTCGCCCCGATTATCCTGATGATCACAAGTATACTGGGTAAGCTCAAAGTAGGACCCGCGAGCAGTAGAGCCAGGGCAGGCCCTTTCCCCATTCCGGATCCGATCAGACCCTGCAGAATTGGCACCTCTGTCAGAGTAGCAAAGTACATCAATGCACCTGTTAAAGATGCTAGCAGATTCGCCTGCAGAGAATTGCCACCTACTACAGCAGCAATCCATTCAGATGGAATAATACCATTGTCGAAACCAGGCCTCCCCAGCAGAAATCCTGCTGCCAGAACACCCACAAACAGCAGAGGGATGATCTGTTTGGTGAAAAACCAGCTGGCATCCATCCAGGACAACACTTCATCTTTATCAAACCAGCGCCAGATCATTAACCCCAGTATAATAAGCAAACCTGCGGCAAGATACCATTTCACCTGATAAACAGCCAGCCAGAATCCTTCACTACCCTCAGGCTTGCCCCAGGCAGCAAAAACTAGAATAAAGATCAGGACGAGAAAATACGATAGAGTTTGCGATGGAGTTCTTTTCTCTTCAGGCAGTTCTGCAGCCAGTTTGCGAGAGCTTTCTAATCTTTCCTTTTCCTCCTTCCGGAAGATAAAAGCCATGAGAAAGCCGATCACCAGTGCAAAGATTACAGCACCAACTACCCTGGCCACACCCAGCTCCCAACCCAGCACCCGGGCTGTTAACACAATGGCTAAGATGTTGATGGCAGGGCCAGAATAGAGAAAAGCTATAGCAGGACCAAGACCTGCGCCACGCTTGTAGATCCCGCCGAAAAGGGGAAGTACTGTACAGGAACAGACCGCCAGCACCGCCCCGGAAACAGAGCCTACAAGATAGGCTGCCCACTGTTTGGCTTCACCGCCGAAATACTTGAGCACTGCCCTCTGGGAAAGAAAATAAGAGATCGCTCCAGCAATAAACAGCGCAGGTACCAGACAAAAGAGAACATGCTCCTGCACATACTCCTGCAGCATGAAAAAACCTTCAAGAATTGCTTTACTTACCCTGGGATGCCCAAAGGGAATAAAATAGGCTGCTAGAAAAAGTGCGATCAGCAGTAAGAGTTTATTGCGTTCCCTCATTTAGTCCTCTCCCTCAGTCAAATATATTAATGTGAACCGCTGAGATTAATTAATATATACTTATATTAGCATATGGTTATATTAAATACAATACTAAAATTAATAAATTTAGAAATATGTTAATTGACCGCTCGGCAGTTAAATGTTACATCTTGATCGCTTTAGCTGCTGCCATTTTGTCAATTTTGCTTTTCTAAATCTATAGTTCAATGGCCAAAGGGGCCTCCCCATATAACCTTCATCCTAAGATTGTTTTTACTGTACTTGCTTTTTTATGGTTGAGTTTTTCAGCATATATTTTGCTTCCTGTTCTGTCAGATCATAGTGATAAAATAATTGATAGAATTCTCTTGCCTCTTTCACCATATCATATTCATATAGGTCGGGATATGCTAGATTCCCCAACCATTTCAAGCCTAGAATACTGTTCACAGACGGAGGATCAGACACCCAGTTATACGGCTCTACAGGGATTAAGTAGTAATTGTCATTTTGTACAGCGCGAACATCCCTCCATAGACTATCTGTTGCGATAGATTCATAACAGCTGGAGTTATCTAAGATAATCATATCGGGATCAAACTTAAGCAACTGTTCCATGTTGATGGTATTGCCGCCGCCCGCACTGGAAACTTCCTCTATAACGGTGACATTTTCAACCCCGACTCGGTCCAGCGCTTTTGCGTGGAAAGAACCTTTTGCATTGGCGTTCAAACCTGTTTCCCCGGTGCCGAAATAAACACCGACTTTATCTCCCTCGGCAATAGAGGCAGCAATCTCATCGACCTGAGTTAAGGTATCCTCAATATAGTCAGCTTGTGCTTGAGCAGATTCTTCTACATTTAAAATTTCACCTAATGTGCGATATGCTGCCGCCATATTGTCAAAGTCAGCCTCAATAAATACTGTTGGGATACCTGATTGCTCCTGAATGGCTTCCATATCTTCTGCTATGGTGTCCTTAGCTTCACCGATGTCAAAGATCACCTGCGGATCAGCGGCAATCAATGCCTCAAGATTGAGGGACACATTTTTTCCGTAAAACTGACCGAATACAGGCAAATCCCAATATTTTTCAGGGATATACTCTTTTTGAGCATCGGAAAGATCTATAGACCAGCCCACCAGTTTATCAGGCGCAACTGTATAGAGAACAATTTGTGCCAGGGGTCCTGACGGAGCGATCCGTTGAATGTTTTTGGGGATCTCTACTTCCCGGCCCGCGGAATCGGTAATAACCACAGTGGCTGCTTCCGGCTCAGCCTTTGTCTCAACACTGGAACAACTTGCTAAAAAAACTCCAAGGCAGCTGATCAGGCAGAGAAACAAAATACATAACCTTAACATCTTTTTCATATCTCTTTCTCCTCTCTTTTTCATGTCAAACATGTATAGCAAATATCGCTAAGCTTTTTTCATATGGCAAGTAGTAGGAAAAACCCTTTTCCCCCTCTACAAGATGCTCTTTCAGAAAACGGTCGATATCGTTAGGATTGTCATCACTGTAGTGTTCCATGAACTTTCTGGCGTCATCCAGGCTTAAAAAAGGTTGGCCAAAAGGAATTTTCAGATTGCGGCATTTGTATGGCAAACCATTTTTATTAAGAAAATCAGCGACATAGTCAGAATTCATTGAAGCCGCAGTATGAGGCTTCCGTGTAAAATTCATGGAGCCGCATTGATTTACCACCAGAATAATATATTTATCTGTCCACTCTGTAGCGTGAGTATAATATTTGGCTATATCACCGAAAAAGCAAAATATTATAGCATTATAAGGTGTTTTCGGTGGCGTGCTGTTCTCAAAATCCCCTACATAAGCCGAAATATTGGTTATCTTCTTTTCTTTGATTTTCTCGCGGAGTAAAAAGATCGCTTCACTACTGATATCAATACCATCTATTCTTCGAACATGGGGCGCAAGAGCCAGACTTAAATAGCCCAGGCCACAACCCATATCACAAACCGTATCTGTGGCATCGATGAATTCCAGGAGGCTCCGGGCCAGGGTCTTGTGATACGGTTGGTACTCTGATGCATTTTGATACCAGCGAATACTGTTTTCATCCCACTGAAACATAAGCTTCATTTTCACCTCCCAGGGATGGTAAACAATATGATATGGTGCGCTCACCCCATTGTACTTGGCCAATATCCACTTCTTCCTTATATAATTTTTGCATTAGCTTTTTGGTCAATACTTCCTCAGGCTTGCCACAGCCCGCAATCTTACCGTCCGCTAGAGCCAATACCCTATCTGCAAACAGGAAGGCGTGTTCTGGATTATGTGAAGATAAGATCACCAAATAGCCTTTTTTGGTTAATTCCTTCACTTTACGCAGTACGCGTAACTGATTGCCAAAATCAAGGCTGGAAGTAGGCTCATCCATAATCAAAATTTTGGTTTGCTGAACCAAAGCCCTGGCGATGATCACCAACTGCTGTTCGCCACCGCTGATTTCTTTAAAACTTTTTTGCGCCAGTTTTTCGATGTTCAACTGCCGCATCGCGTCTCTAACGAGTGCATAATCCTTTTTCCCGGGCGAATGAAATGGCTTGATGAAAGCAGCACGTCCCATCAAGATAGTCTCTTCTACAGAATAGGAAAAAGTAGGCAAAGTGTTCTGAGGGATATAGGCCATCTGCGCAGCTAGCTGGCTAGGATTGAATTTCCGGATATCATGCCCATTAAGCAGTACTTTGCCGCCGTAACTATCAGTCAATCCCAAAATACAGCGAAAAAGGGTGCTTTTACCGGCGCCGTTGGCACCAAGGACATATACCATTTCACCTTCATGTGCAGTGAAACTGATGTCCTCCAAAACTTTGTGGCTGCCATAGGCAAATGAAAGATTCTTCACTGCGATACTCATATTATTTCCCTGCCTTTCTTAAGAATCAGATGAAGGAAGAACGGTGCTCCAACAAAGGCTGTTAATATGCCAAGGGGTATTTCTGAGCTGGCAATGATCCGGGCGAGATCATCTACCACAAGGAGGAAGCCGGCACCCATAACGATACTGGTCGGCAGCATGACCTGGAAATTACAACCCACCATTTTTCGAGCGAAGTGAGGGATTACCAACCCGACCCAACCGATCATGCCGCTCATGGCAACACAGGCTGATGTGGTAAGGGTGGCGCAAATAATAACAATGATTCGCAGTTGTCTGATATTGAGCCCCATCGCTCTTGCTTCGTCATCTTCCAAAGTCAGCATGTTTAAGTGCCAACGCAGGAGAAAGAGGGGAACAATACCAACTAAGACCGGCACAAAAAGAAACAGTAAATCACCCAGCCGTATAGAGGCAAGGCTGCCCATGAGCCAATAGGTGATTGCCGGTAATTCATCCATAGGATCTGCAACCAGCTTAATGAAGGAAACACCGGCTGTAAACAGGGAGCCCACCATGATACCGGCCAATACCATGCCAAGGGTAGGATTGTTTTTCATTTTGCTGCCAACCACCAGGGCAATGAACACAGCTACCAGCCCTAAAATAAATGCGGTGGTTGAAGTGCCGTAATAACCAAAGGACAACAACAACCCCAGCGCCGCACCGAAACCTGCGCCTGCGGAAGCGCCCATTATATCAGGGGAAACAAGGGGATTCTTAAAAATACCCTGAAAAACGCTGCCTGCAGCAGCGAGAGCCCCACCCACCAAAATTGCCGCGATGATCCGGGGTAAACGAACTTGCAGAACCACTGTTTCCGCCTGGCTGCTCCATGTGGGCTCCAGCGGGAAAATGAGATTAAAGAGTATTTTAATGACATCTATAACTGGGACATAATACCTGCCGATGGCAAACGAAACAAAAAATAATATCAATCCTATTACAGATAATATTGATAACCTCTTAATAATTTGTGTGTGAGGAAAATGGAAGCGCCAGGAATTGTGATCATAGCCGCGTTTTTCCCCATTTAATTTAGTCATTAGCATGTTCCTCCATCCCCTAAGAGCTTATACAGCCAATAAGTCAAACTGCTATTCTTTCTTGGCCTGTTCAGTAATAGGTTCTGCCACAATCCTTATCCATGCTCTTCCTTGTTAAAAACCGGTCCCAAAAGAACACTTAGGATAGCGGCACTCTTCACAATTCAGGCAGAGCCCACCTAATCCAAGTCTGGCTATCATAGGGCGAGTAATCTTTTCCCCGCTCATAACAAACGGAAGGAGAAGGTCAAAAATAGTTGTTTTATGATACATCACACAGCCAGGCAGCCCCAAGATAGGTATTTCACTTAAATAGGCCACCAGCATCATGGCACCAGGTAATACAGGGGCACCATAGGAGATGATATCTGCACCGGTCTGTCTGATGCTGCTGGGAGTAACATCATCCGGATCTACAGACATGCCTCCAGATGCCAAGATCAGGTTTGCACCCTGGGCAATCAGTTTATTGATAGCTGCAGCTATCTGATCCGCATCATCAGGTACTGTTATCTCTCCGATCACTTCACTGCCATAATCCTCAACCTTCTTTCTGATTACCGGTGAAAAACGGTCCTTGATGCGTCCGTAGTAAACTTCATTACCGGTAACCACGATCCCCACCTTATGCTCCTTGAAGGGCAGTATGGAGATCACATCTTTACCCTTTGCTATTTCCTCTGCTTGCTTTAATTTTTCATTATCGATCATCAGTGGTATGACACGCACTCCTGCCACCACATCACCTTTTTTGACCGGCCTGTAGTTGTTCCTGGTGCCAACAACCATATCATCGATAAGGTTAATCTGATACAACAGATCTTCATCAATGGTAATCATGCCGTCATATTCAGCTATCAGTTGCACTTTTCCCTCACTTGGTTCGGTTAATGAAACCCCTGCCCCTCTCACAGCCTGCGCTAAGCGGATTCCAGCTTCATTCTCATGGACATCATTACTATCCATGTCCCACACATATATATGATCCTTTCCCAAACTCAATAGTACGGGAATGTCCTCATCCCTGATAATATGCCCTTTTTTGAATGCTCTGCCTTTGAATTCACCAGGGACGATCTTGGTGATATCATGGCACAATACCATTCCAACTGAATCCTCAACCTTTATAGTCTTCATTTGATACAAATACCTTCTTTCATTAGAGTTTTATCTTCTGCCGGCATACAGAAGTGTCTTAAGGTATGTGTGGAATTCGTTATACTCACTTGAACATACCGATCTCATAAAAATTAGCTTCATACTGCTGACCAATTACCCAATTAAATGAGCCTAAACCTAGCCACACTTTCCACGCAAATATTCCAGATAAAGGGTGCACGCTCCACCGCAGACCATCTCCAGTTCTATAAGTTTCGTTTCCCAGAGGATCGATTCCTTCTTTTTCATGACCTCCAGGGCTTTGTTTATAGCCCTGTACTCCAATTCTCCGCCCCCGATGGTCCCCTTTATTTTTCCATCAGGGTAAACCAGCATCTTCGCACCAGCCTTTCTAGGGGTAGAGCCCCTGGTAGAACAGAGTGTAACAAGTACTGCCTCTTCTCCTCTCCGGTAAATATCGACAACCTCTTTGAGTAGACCTTCCATAAAGCTGTCCCCCCTATTATCCACTATTCATTAATAGAGCTTCCCTTGCGGAACAGAGCAAGTCATCTATGCTTCGGACGAGCGGTTTACCGCTTCCCCCGTTTTCCAGGGCAACCATCTGCGCCAGGATACTGAGAGCGATCTCCTCAGGTCTTTGGCCTCCCAGGTCCAGTCCAATGGGTGCTGCCACCTTTTCCAGTGTCTCCCTGCTGACACCCTCATTGAGTAAAATACGGAAATTATTTCTTACCTTTCTCCTGCTCCCGATCATACCTATATAGCGGGCATCAGAGTGAATTACATTTCTAAGACACATCAGGTCATATTCATGCCCCCTGGTAACAATGACAACACTGGTCATCCCATTAATTCCTGCTATAAATTCCCTTTTGTGCAGAACTTCCTCAAAGGGAGCACAGATTAATTGATCAGCCCGGGGGAACCGTTCCTTACTGACCAACTCCTGACGGTCATCCACAACCACTGTCTTATAGCCCAGTATTGACGCTATCTCCACCAGAGGTACAGCCACATGCCCCGCACCAAAAACTACAAGTTTCTTCTGGGGGAGAAAGGGCTCCTCCAGCACTTTTACCATTTTGCCTTTTTCATCCAGCTGCAGTTGAATTATGCCTGTAGATGGAGCAGACTGTGATAAAAGCCTTTCAGCACGAGCTGTGATTTGTCGGTCCAACGAGTTGAGCCCTAGTGTTCCATAAGCAAAACCTTCTGACAGGACCAGGAGGTGGGAGCCGCTGAGCTGTTTCCAGTCAGAGGGAAGATCCACTATTGTGTAAAGAATACACCCTTTCTCTTGATCCAGTTCCTCCTGCAGCCTCCGGTAGATCAGAAGGTTCAGCCTGTGTGTATCCTGCACACCTTTTTTTTGAAGGGTGGAGATGGCCTCCATTACCCCCCTGCCCACTGCCCAGGCTTTATCTGTAACTGCATATACAATTTCTCTGTTTATTTCCGGATGAATATCTCCCAGTTTTGCTCCTTTATCCACTTTCAGGCCGCTTTTTAATAAACCGCGCACTGTTCCATTGATGGTGGCTAGGACCGGTTGGTCACCTACATAACCTATAAGATCACCTTTTTTCACCTGATCACCGATCTTTAACTCTGCTGTAAAAATACCCTCTGTAGGAGATCGTAAGACCCGTTCAGATGTATACCCCTTCACCTCACCCGGAATACCTGTATTGGGGAGGGCTGCTCCTTTATATAACGGTTTGCCCAAGCTGCTGCCCCTTTTAGTTTCGATAACAGCATGCACATCAACCCCTGCCTTAAATCCTGGCCCCAGAGCGATGACAATTCCTGCGTCATTCATGCTTGTCCCGTAATTTTTCTTGGTCATGGCAGCATCGATATAGATCAGTGGAGGGTGCTCTTTTAGGGTCTTTCCCTGTGGGTCTATCAGGACAGCAACTTCACCAATGCGGGCTATCTCTTGCGCTTCTTTAAAGTCCACTGCTAAACGGCCCCTGATTCCCTCGATTGTTATTTCACCCTCATAAACAGCTTCAGCAAAAGATACCATTCTCCGGACACAGGTGGGTTGGGGAACTTCAGTCATTACAACGGGAAATCCTGCTTTAATTAGAGTTAATGCAACCCCGCTGGCCAGATCCCCTGCTCCTTTGATTAGCACATAATTTAACATGGTCAGCTCCTCCTGGTTAAGTTTGCTCACTGCTTCCATCCGATATATGCCAAGGAATATAACGGTACTGTAAAAATTAAACCGACCCCATTTGATAGAGGAACATCGGGATACGGGGACTGTCCCACCCTCATGATCTTTTTCCCCATGGGTAGAAACAGCCATCCCGTACCCACTGTTCCTTCAGAACAAATCAAACAAACAGTTAGACACCTATTTTCTCGTTAAATCTCCTCAGAGCCGGATCTACAACAGCCACTGTTTTGAAAAGTATCCCATCTTCAGGCAGCATTAACTGCACATTACCGGTAGCATCCACTTTACAATCGGCACTATGATTGACTCCCAGTGCATTGGTAAGTGCCGATATCACCTGTAAGTTGTCAAAACCGCCCAAGGGCTTCTGAATTCTCGAGAAAGACCTTTCTTTGCCATCACAGCTGATGTATGTACCGCAGCTCTCCAGAGGGGTAGCCCCAGGTAGTACCACACTGGCTGCTCCGGCTGTTTCAGTCATCCAGGGGGATACCACCACAAGCAGTTCCAGCTTTTCTAGATCAGCTGCAGATAAAAGACCCGCTCCTACAGGATCTTCACCGAAAACGAACAATCCTTTGAGCTTACCAGTAGTGAGTTGGTCTTGAATACTATTTTCAGTGCCAATACCGGCTTTGCGCAAACCAGCAAGGTTTCCGCCAGGTGTGACCACTATCAAACCGTTCCTGGGTCGGCCACACTTGCCGGTTACCAGTGCCAGGTCAGCCAAAATTGTGACAGCCTCTGGTGAAACCATACTGCCATCAACGATGATCACTGCATTCTTAGCTTTTCCATATAATTCAGCCACTGCCCTGGCCTCATCACCTGGTACCACCGAAGCCAATGCTTGTTTAACTTCAGCAAAGCCTTCAATTTTCTCTCCCTTTGCCTGATCTCCGTTGATCACTGCAGCCAATACCTGCTTCAGGAAAGAGACGCTGTTTTCAGGGTTCACATCTAAAGCAGCCTGGTCTGCTGTCAGGTCATTTTCGGAACCCAGCACAACCAGTTTGGCTCCTTGCTTGGCCGCTTCCTTCACCTTAATAGCGGCAATTTGACTTTCGTTAAATGAACCTACCTGCAGAATCAGATCGGTTGCCTTCAGTTCCTCAAAGCCAGTCTGAGGCATAGAAGCTCCCCATACTGCTTCCAGTCCACTGCCGGCATCCGGAGTAAAGCTGAACAAACAATCTGTCCCCAAGGTCTGTCGCGTAAATCGGGCAGCAGCATCTGCCTCTTCCAGTGTATATGAAGGAGAAACAGCTACAGCTAAGGATTCTTTACCATAACGGGCCCAGATCCGCTGCAAAGCACCAACAACGTCTTTAATGGCTGTATCCCAGGATGCCTCTATAAACACGCCGTCCCTGCGTACCAGGGGTTTTGTCAATCTATCACGGGTAAAAACTTCGAAACCGAAACGTCCCTTGCTGCAGAGCAGCCCAGAATCTTTGGGGAAAGCACGCATTACCAGATCACCCCGGGTATTAATAACAGCTTCACAACCTACTCCACAGTAAGAGCATACAGTCTCTTTCTCTTCCAATTCCAAAGGAACTTGTTTGTCTACCGGGCAGCGCTCAATCAGGGCACCTGTGGGACATATGGAAGCACACTGGCCACAGCTTATACAACCGGTGTCTTTTAGCGGGCGTAAAAATTCCGGTGCTACCACACTATCAAAACCACGACCCACAAGGCCAAGTGCTGTCACACCCATAACCTCTTCACAGACCCGCACACACATACCACAAAGGATGCACTTCTCAGAGTTTCTTTCCAAAAATGGATGGTCATCATCCACCTTCTCCTGACGTTTGGCACCCTTTAATCTTTCCGGTTGTACTGCATATTCATTAGCAAACTTGATCAGTTTGCATTCGAAATAATCCAGACAGCCACACTCAAGGCAGCGCCCAGCTTCTTTGACAGCTTCCTCATCAGGCAAGCCCAAATTGACCTCCCGGAAGTTGGTGATACGAACATCTGGTGCCAGGTGTGGCATCTTTACCCGGGGAATTTTGGTTTCTTGTGCAAAATCCTCTGATGTCAAACCTTCCTGCTCGACGAGATAAGGCTCAGCGACAGGGATTTCCTCTCCTGCCAGATATGCGATCATTGACTCTGCAGCCTTTTTCCCCTGGGCTACGGCATCGATGGCAATTTTCGGACCTGTTACACCATCTCCACCGGCAAACACACCTGGAACATTGGTAGCAAGAGTACCTTCATCCACTTCGATGGTGTTCCATTTGCTGAGAGCAACTGAGATCCCTTCAGGGTTCACCTGCTGTCCGATCGCCTTGATCACTGTGTCAATGGGTATGGTTTCCTCTGCTCCCGGTATGGGGACAGGTCTACGCCTACCTGATGCATCAGGCTCACCCAACTCCATCTTCTGCAGGCGAATAGAAGTTACATGCCCGTTTTCCTCATAGATTTCGATAGGAGACACCAGGAAACGGAATTGCACCCCTTCTTCCTCAGCCTCGATGATCTCTATTTCCTCAGCAGGCATCTCCTCCCTGGTTCTTCGATAAAGGACCAGTACTTCCCTTGCCCCTAGGCGCAGAGCGGTGCGAGCAGCATCCATAGCTGTGTTGCCTCCGCCGATCACAGCTACTCTTTCACCGATCCGCACTTCCTTGTGCAGAGCCACCTCCCGCAGGAAGTCAATTCCCCCCAGTACCTCAGGTAGGTCTTCACCTTTGCACCTGATGCTGGAGCTCTCCCAGGCACCGATCCCCAGGAAGACCGCATCATAACTATCTTTCAGGTAGTCCAGGCTGATATCAACCCCAACCCGGGTGTTATAAATGAATTCTACCCCCATTTTTTCAATCAGTTCTATTTCCTGATCGAGTATAGTTTTGGGTAGGCGGTATTCAGGGATACCATAGCGCAGCATGCCGCCGGCACTTGGCATGGCATCATAAACAGTTACCCTAATCCCTGCCCGAGCTAAAAAATAGGCAGCGGTAAGACCAGCAGGCCCTGCTCCAACGACAGCCACCTTCTTGCCAGTGGGTGGAGCAATTTCCGGCAGGTAAGGTTCCGGGCTTTCTAGATCCTTATCAGCCACAAAGTATTTGAGCTGAGCGATCGAGATGGGCTCCTCTACCAACTGGCGGCGACAGGCGGTCTCACAGGGATGGGGACAGACCCGCCCAATACTGGCTGGGATTGGCATGTACTCTTTAATTAGGGCCAGTGCTTCCCGGTACTGTTTGTTGGCAATCAAACCCACATATCCCTGGACATCAGCGTGTGCCGGACAGGCATTGATACATGGGCCACGGCAGTCCCCATTGTGGTCTGACAGCAGCAATTCCAATGTGAGTTTTCGGGATTCCCGCACCCGGGAGGAATCTGTGGAAATCACCATACCCTCTGCAACCTCTGTTGCACAGGAGCGTAACAGCTTGGGATTGCCGGACACTTCCACTACACAGAGGCCACACCCTCCATAGGGCTTCAGCCGCTCATCATAACAAAGGGTCGGTATCTCAATGCCATTTTGGCGTGCCACTTCTAAAATAGTCTGGCCGCGTACTGCACTTACTTCTTTTCCGTTTATGTTAATCTTCAAGTTGTCCATTCCATACTCCCCCTTACTCTACAGTGACAGCTTGATACTTGCTGGGGCAAGCATCAAGGCAAGTACCACACTTCAGGCACAGTTCCTGGTCGATTTCATGGGGTTTTTTCTTCTCGCCGGTAATGCACTTAGCCGGGCACTTCCTGGCGCATGATCCGCACCCACGGCACTTCTCCGGATCAATCCGGAAGGTGATCAGGGATTTGCACTGCTTGGCAGGACATTTTTTATCCTTGATATGGGCTTCATACTCATCCCTGAAATAACGGATCGTTGTCAGAACAGGGTTGGGGGCACTCTGTCCCAAGCCGCAAAGTGATCCTTCCTTGACCTTGACTGCTATCTCCTGCAGCAGTTCAATATCCCCTTCCCGTCCCTCACCATTGCAGATACGCTCCAAAATCTCCAACATCCGCTTGGTGCCTATGCGGCACTGGACACATTTGCCACAGGATTCAGATTGAGTAAATTCCAGGAAAAACCGGGCTATGTCAACCATGCAGGTTGTCTCATCCATGACCACCATTCCCCCGGAGCCCATAATCGCTCCGGTCTGGTTGATGGAGCCGTAGTCAACCGGGGTGTCCAGCAGTTCTCCGGGTATACAACCGCCGGAGGGACCCCCCAATTGGACAGCTTTGAATTTCTTGTCATCCTTGATCCCGCCCCCGATGTTAAAGATTACTTCTCGCAAAGAGAGCCCCATAGGTACTTCTACCAGCCCGCCCTGTTTAATCTTGCCTGCTAAGGCGAAAACTTTAGTACCAGGGCTATCTTCTGTTCCCATGGCGGAAAAAGCCTTACCACCATTGGCCAGAATCCAGGGCACATTGGCATATGTTTCCACATTGTTGATGTTGGTGGGCTTTTCCCAGTAACCGGACTGGGCTGGGAATGGGGGCTTTAGGCGGGGCATTCCTCGTTCTCCTTCTAGAGAGGCGATCAATGCTGTTTCTTCACCGCAGACAAAAGCGCCGGCCCCTTGTTTGATGCTTATTTCAAAGTCAAAACCGCTGCCAAAGATGTTTTTTCCCAGTATACCCCTCTCTTCCGCTTGTTTGATGGCTAGCTCCGTCCTGCGGATGGCAAGGGGATATTCAGCTCTGCAGTAGATGAAGCCTTGATTCGCTCCAACTGCGTAGCCAGCGATGGCCATACCCTCCAGAACTGAATGGGGGTCACCCTCCAAGAGGCTGCGGTCCATAAAGGCGCCGGGGTCTCCTTCATCAGCATTGCAGACCACATACTTGATATCCCCTGGAGTCTTGCGGGCTGCATCCCACTTAAACCAGGTGGGGAAACCTGCCCCTCCCCGGCCCTTCAGTCCTGATTCCTTTATTTCGGAGATTACCTCTTCAGGGGTCATCTGGGTGACTACCTGTTTTAAGGCCTGATAACCTCCATGATCAACATAATCCTGGAGGTCTTCTGGGTTGATTATGCCACAGTTCCGTAGAGCTACCCTCTTCTGACCTGAGAGAAAATCATAACCATTATCAGGAGAGGATAACAAGTATTTTGCTACAGGAGATTCGCCTATTATGTGTTCATCAAAAATTTTTTTCACCACATCTGGCGTAACATAGCCGTAAGTAAAGACCCTTCCCTGGTCATCGATCAGATCTAATAGTGGCTCAGCATGACACATGCCGATACAGCCTGTGTCCTTTACTTCTATGTCTAAACCCCGTTTTTGAATCTCTGCTTCTACGCTCTCTTTTACCTTTGAGGCACCGGCAGCTATGCCACAACTTCCTAGTCCAATCCTTATTTTCATTCTTTTTTCCCTCCCTCACAGACCTGCTGTTCTGATGCAGCCAGATCCCTTATTATTTTGAGGGCTTTATCAGGGGTAAGGGGTCCGTAAGCCTGTTCATTGATCATCATTACAGGAGCTAAGCTGCAGCAGCCTAAACATGCCACACAATCCAGTGTAAAAAGCCTATCAGAGCTTGTTTCATTAGGCTTGATATTAAGTTCTTCACATATGGCTGTCAAGATCCGTTCAGATCCGTTGACATGACAGGCAGTGCCTTGACACAACAGGATATGGTATTTCCCAACCGGCTGCAGCCGAAACTGTGTATAGAATGTTGCCACTCCATAGATTTTTGCCGGTTTGATCTTCATTGTTGAAGCTAGGTAATCCATCACCTGCTGCGGAAGGTAACCGTATATATCCTGTACTCCCTGTAAAATTGCGACCAGGCTGCCCTTTTTGCCCCTGTATTGCTCTAGCAGTTCCTGCAGAGACTGCCAGCTACTGGCATCCTTCTTTATGTCATTTTCTTGCTGTTTGTTGCACTGACAGGTACATGACATGGAGATAATCCTCCCCTCGCCTTGTTGATTACTTAATCTAACAATCAATAAAAACTCTTAAGTAAATTCGCATTTTTTAGTCTATTCCTGCCTGCTGGATCCAATTGACACCTTATCAGAGCTGCTCACCTGGTTAAGCTGAATGGTCCGAGCCACTACAGAAGACCGGGTGATCCGGATAATGTCCCTCTTTAGGATGGGAATTTCTTCTTCTCCATCTATGGTCAGATATGTCACGTAATCAGAATCCAGTTCAAATTCCAGTTGTGACGAAGATCTGATCACCAAAGGATGTGAAGACGAAAATTGAGGGCAGATGGGGGTGATCACCAGTGCTGAAATACTGGGTTCAAGTATTGGACCTCCCGCAGACAGAGAGTAAGCTGTAGAACCGGTGGGTGTGGCACAGATTACGCCATCCCCCTGGTATCTTGTATATAACAAGCCGTCTAGCCAGAGCTTGATCTTGATAGTGTGTAAAACACGCGCCTTAATGACCGCATCATTGAGAGCTATTGACTGATGCAGACAGCCTTGACCATCCCTGAGCAGTTGAACATTGATCATCATTCTTTTTTTGATCTCATATTTACCCTGCAAAAGCAGATCCAAGGCCTCCATCAAGTCCTCAGGTTCGATACTGCTGAGAAACCCTACAGTTCCTAGGTTTACACCCAGTATTGGGGTGCCGCTGTCGGCATAGCTGCGGGCAGTCTTCAATAGTGTGCCATCTCCTCCTAAAACCATTACCAGGTCCCCTTCAGGGCAGTTACCTTCAGTAAGCTGGCAGAAACCAAGCAGACTGCAGTATACCCCCCTTGAGGAGAGTACGGCTTTAACCTTTTGGGCAAGAATTGATGCTTTGCTGTCATTTTTGTGGACTATGATTATCTGCAATTGTAAACCAGCCACCCCACCGCTTTTTTATGAGGCATTATTAAAGGCCGGAGCGGGTAGTCATTCCCGTCCCGGCCTCTTTTACCTCAAAGTAGTTTGTACATCTTCAAGAATTTATTTACATCATAGAGCATAACAAATACAATTCAAAGGGAAAAACATCAAATGCTACAGGGACGGTTAGTCTATCTACTACTTTTAATAGAGGCCTACCTTCTCCTCAGACAGGCTGATAAAAATGTTTTTCTTCTGGGTGTAGTGATCAAGCATCATATGGTGTGTTTCTCGGCCGATACCTGATTTCTTATATCCACCGAAGGGGGCATGTGCAGGCAGATTGTTGTAGTTGTTCACCCACATACGGCCTGTTTCAATCCCTCTTGCTACACGCAATGCTCTGTTGATATCCTTAGTCCAAACAGCTCCGCCCAGTCCATACTCACTGTCATTAGCCATATCGATGACCTCTTCCTCTGTCTTAAACTTGATAAAGACAGCAACTGGACCAAAGATCTCTTCCTGGGCAACTCTCATATCATTTTTAACATCAATCAGGATAGTAGGTCTCATGAAAGCACCCTTGTCCAGCCCGTTTTCGGTGATGCGCTCGCCACCGCAGGCCACCTTTGCCCCTTCTTTTTTACCTATTTCTACATAGTCCAGAATCTTATTGAGTTGCCCCTCATTGACTTGAGAGCCCATTACAGTATCCTTTTCCCAAGGTAGGCCAACCTTGACCTTATTGAAAGCATCTACGCATTCTGCTAAGAACTTATCCCAGATATCCTCATGAACAAAGACCCGAGATCCGGCACAGCAAACCTGGCCCTGGTTGAACAGAATTCCCATCTGGACTCCTTCAATTGCCTTTTCCCATGGGCAATCAGGGAAGTAGATATTAGCAGACTTGCCGCCCAATTCCAAAGTGGCGGGGATCAGCCTTTTTGCAGCAGCTGCAGCGATTTCATAACCAACTTCAGTAGAACCGGTAAAGGCTAATTTTTTGAAGCCTGGATGCTCCAGCATGTAGTTTCCTGTTGTGGAGCCGCGGCCGGTAACAACATTAACTACTCCTGGAGGCAGTACCTGATCAAGGAGTTTTGCCAGTTCAAGTATACTCAAAGATGTGACTGATGACGGTTTAATTACGACAGTATCCCCTGCTGCCAAAGCCGGAGCGATCTTCCAGCAAGCCATTAAGAATGGGAAGTTCCAGGGAATAATCTGGCCGACGACACCAATCGGCTCCCGCAGGATAATGCTCATGGTGTTATCATCGATCATTGCCACAGATCCTTCTTCCATTCTAACAGCACTGGCAAAATAGCGGAAGTGGTCAGAACCCAAGGGGATATCGATGGCAGTTGTTTCTCTGATGGGCTTCCCATTATCAAGGGTTTCAATCATAGCCAACTTTTCGGCGTTTTCATCGATCAGATCAGCGATCTTTAGCAGTATTGCTGCCCGCTCTGCGGGACTGGTCTTCTTCCAGGATTCAAAAGCCTTTTGGGCCGCCTTCACCGCAGCATCAACATCATTTCTCGACGCATCAGCACAGCTAGCAAGAAATTCTCCGTTTGCCGGACAATAGGCCTTAAAGGTCTTTCCACCCTCGGCATCTACCCATTTGCCACCAATATACAGTTTGTAACTGTCATCCATCGGTTTTTGCATTTCTCTTTCCCTCCATAAGAAATATGATAATGATTTAAGTTCTCTAGACCACGCTCAGTCGCCGACCTTAGTTACCAACCTGTTCTACCACCCCCTCAGTAAAAATGAACACCAATTGAAAGCTGTACCGGCAGGGGCGCGGTGCAGTTTTTTCCGCAGTAAACCCCTTTCCAAATGGGGAAGCCCATCAGTTTCCCCATGAACCCTAACGACCTGCAAACCATAGTTTGAAACATTAGATTTGGAGGTTGTAAGAGATTTCATTTACAAAAACTATATAAAGCAATAATCGTGCCAATCACAAAACTGAATCTAAAACACTGCTTAAAACCAAGACATAAAGCAAAAATCCCAGATAATATCTATGGGATGAAGTGTTCACTGTTTGTAAAAATACGTATTATAACTGTAAAATCCAGGTTACACTATATTACATTTCACAACAGCTGATAGAAATTAAGCTGCTAGCTGAAATAAAATATTGTCAAAATGGTGAAAGGATCTTTTATTTATTTTGTCGAAGGTAAAATAAAATAATAAAAATCTCCGAGCCTACAAGCCTGAAGCCGGTTTTTGGGTATGGATGACAGGCCGATAGGGTCTGAGAGGAAACTTTCAGGCCTCCCATTTTGGAAAGGAGAGTATGTGATTGTAGTTTATTTTACCGGTGTACTCTCTGCACCGGTTTTTTGTTTCATAACCTTCCTTGATAAAATCACATATTCACAACATACCTAACTCAGCCCCTAAACACCAGCAGACATAACAACAAACTGACCCAACTATATATACTAGTTTGATAATACCTGTTCCGCAGGAAAGGAGATAATAAAATGCATACTGCTGAACAAGACAATATCAATATCAAAAAAGCATGGTTAAAGTTTGTACAAACTGGAACCATCAACCCCATTGTACGGCCTGTAATCGCCGACTCCTGGCGCCGCTCCTACCGGGCTGGGGTTGATCCATTTTGTGGTGTCAATCACCATAACTCTCTGAGCGAGCCTCAACTGGATGAATTACTGGAAAAACACCGGGACTTTATTGATATCGCCAAAAGATTTATGTATAACATTTACCATTTTGTTAAAGGTTCTGGTTTTGTTGTCATCCTATCTGATGATAGAGGTTACATAATGGAAATAATGGGTGACAGTGACACACTGTTAAATGCAGTTAAGTTAAATTTGGTGAAAGGTGCCTGTTGGGCTGAACAAGTAGAAGGTACAAACGGATTGGGTACAGCCCTCGCCACAAAAAAACCAGTTCAGGTCTCAGGATACGAACATTACTGCCAGCGAACCCAAAGTTGGACCTGCTCAGCTGCACCCATCTACAATGGTAATAAACTGATCGGTGCTCTTCAAATGTCAGGTCCCTCATCAAAAACACACCTGCATACCCTAGGCATGGTTGTGGCAGCTGTGGAGGCCATTGAGCACGAAATAAAGGTCAAAAGGCAAAACAGCAACCTGATCCTGCTAAACAACCAACTCAAACAAATTTTCCTCACAGTATCTGACGGAGTAATTGTTGTAAACAAAGAAGGTAGAATAAAACAAATTAATCCGGTAGCAAAGACATTTATTAATAACAACAGCCAGAAAAAACTTAACACTTTTATCAATCAGATACCGACAATCGAACAGATGCTTCAAGAGGGAAAACCCTACTTTGATAAAGAAATTACAGTTTCTGCAGGCACCTATACAAACCGCTTTCTTTCTACAGGAAAACCCATCAAGAATGAACACGGAGAGATCATCGGGGGTGTTATCTTCCTTAATCCCATCAACAAAATCAAGAAACTCGTAAACCGTTTCAGCGGAGCACATGCAACCTTTCGCTTCGAAGACATTCTTGGCAACAGCCCTAAAATACGAGAAGCAGTTTCTATCGCTTCCCGAGCGGCAGAAAGCGACAGCAGTGTGCTCCTTACCGGAGAGAGTGGTGCAGGGAAAGAGGTCTTCGCCCAGGCAATCCACAACAAAAGTCCTCGCAGGAACGGGCCTTTTATTGCTGTAAACTGTGGGGCAATTCCAAGGGAACTGATCGCCAGTGAACTCTTTGGCTATGAGGAAGGAGCATTTACCGGCGCTCAGCGAGGGGGACGCACAGGGAAGTTCGAACTGGCGTCAGGTGGCACACTGTTCCTTGATGAAATCGGAGACATGCCCCTGGAACAACAGGTAGCCTTGCTGCGGGTACTTCAGGATAAACAAATCACACGCATCGGAGGAGACAAGGTTATTTTCGTGGATGTGCGTATCATCTGCGCAACCAACCAGAACCTGGAGTTAGAAGTGGTCAAAGGTAACTTCCGCCAGGATCTGTACTACAGACTCAATGTTATCTCTATTGAGCTTCCTCCCCTGCGGAAGCGTAAGGAAGATATTCCTCTGCTCTTTGATCACTTTTTGCAGGAAACTAGCCGCAAACTTGGAATCAAGATCAACTTCGTAGATCCTGAAATCATTACTTACCTGCAGCAGTATCAATGGCCGGGCAATATCCGAGAATTTCAAAATGTTATCGAAAGAATGGTCAACCTATCAAACGGTGGGAATCTCGGAATCGAGCATATCCCAAAAGAAATAATTATTCAGCAAATCAAGCCCAATTCCCTAATAAAACCACTAACTACAACCAGCAATGATAATATAAAAATCAAAGAATTATTAGCAGAAAAAGAGCGACAAGAAATTATCTCCACACTTCTCAATAACAATGGCAATATCAGCAGAACAGCAAAAGATCTGCATATATCCCGCCCGACACTCTATCGAAAAATGCGAAAACTAAATATCTCTCTCTAAATATAAATGATTTCCGAACACTGCCGAACACCACTTTGACAGTTCCCGTGTTTTTTTCCTCTAAGCAGATGTTTCTGCTTTTGAGGCTGTCCATCGTCCACAGCGGTCCCCCCATCTGGCAAGAAGAGATTCATCCTGCTTAATTTCAATAACCTCACAAGCATTGGGACAGCCCTGACAGATGAAACTGCTGTTCTGAAACTGCTGGTTGGTAACCCCAAAACCTCGAAACTGCGTCTTTTCCCCATGCTCTAATATATGATCCCTTGCCAACAAAGCAACACCATATGCACCCATAACATCAAAATGCTGGGGCACTATAATCTCTGTCTGCAAGGCTTTTTTGAAGGCTTCTCTCATTCCAGCATTGGCCGCAACCCCACCTTGAAAAACCACAGGGGGATCGATCTCTTTCCCTTTACCGATATTATTGAGATAATTGCGCACCAAAGCTTCACAGAGACCAGCAACAATATCAGGCAGTGAATGCCCCATTTGCTGTTTGTGGATCATGTCTGATTCGGCAAAAACAGTGCAGCGGCCAGCTATCCGAACAGGATTTGTTGCTCTCAAAGCTATATCTCCAAAATCTTCTATGGAAAGATTGAGCCTGCTGGCCTGCTGATCCAGAAATGAGCCTGTTCCAGCAGCACACACAGTGTTCATGGCAAAATCCACCACAATGCCATCCTTGAGGATAATAATTTTTGAGTCCTGCCCTCCGATTTCCAGCACGGTCTGGACGCCGGGAACAGACCGCAGTGCAGCAGCAGCATGGGAGGTGATCTCATTTTTCACCAGGTCCGCTCCCACCAGCACACCAGCCAGTGACCGGGCACTACCTGTGGTACCCACACCACAAATGCGGTCATTATCTGCTAAACGCTCACTCAGCAGGGACAGTCCCTGCTGCACCGCATTTATAGGCTGGCCCTGGGTGCGGAGATAAAGTGGTGATAGATACATTTCTCCCTCAGGGTCAATTAAAACCAGGTTGGTGCTGACTGACCCCACATCAATTCCTAAAAACAGATCCACTCATGTGTTCCTCCTTGTACTATATAGTTAGTTTTTTTAGCTCCAAGCCAACAGACTTGATCCTTGACAACCACATAGGAATCCCGGGGCAACTTGGATAAATATTCTCGTAGAGGCAGG
>Ga0209537_1000871_pt1 | contig 35904 bp, 30 predicted proteins | sample BioPla4DNA1_FD_187698 | JGI IMG/M metagenome (GOLD analysis project Ga0209537, IMG submission 187698) | Biogas fermentation microbial communities from Germany - Plant 4 DNA1 (SPAdes) (version 2) | ecosystem: Engineered > Bioreactor > Anaerobic > Digestate | place: Bielefeld, North...
AACATGGCCTACAGGGTATTTCCTTATCCCTAATAAACCATGTTTCCTAAAAGTACTTTATTTACTCCTTCTCAAACATTTGAAAAATGAAAGGAGTTTATTTGATGTAGACAACAAAATAAAAGAAGTTATATTTCCCTTCTCCCCTCCAGAGATTTTGCCAGGGTTACTTCATCGGCATACTCAAGGTCACCGCCTACAGGCAGGCCATGTGCAATACGGGTTGTTTTTATTCCCATGGGCTTAATAATTTTGGCAAGGTACATAGCTGTTGCCTCTCCCTCTACATCAGGGTTTGTAGCAAGAATTACCTCCCGGGTCTCTCCCTCTCCAATACGTTTTATTAATGACTTCATATTTATGTCATCGGGCCCTATGCCTTCAAGGGGAGAGATAACGCCATGAAGTACATGGTAGAGACCTTTAAACTCCCGTATTCTTTCCATGGCAACAACGTCCCTTGGACTTTCAACAACACAAATAACCGAACGGTCTCTGTTTTGACCACTGCAAACCCTGCATGGGTCGGTATCTGTCAAATCACCACACACAGAGCAATAGTGTATTGTTCTCTTTGCGTCAATTATTGCATTTGCAAATGCGATCGCCTTATTCTCAGGCATATTCAATATATGAAAGGCCAAACGCTGAGCAGTTTTATGTCCGATACCCGGAAGTTTTTCAAATTCATCTATAAGCTTAGCAACCGGTGCTGCATACATACTCATAATCCACTCCATTAAAACAATCCGGGTATATTTCCTAATCCGCCTGTGAATTTACCCATTGTAGCTTCTGTTTCTTCATCTGCTTTTCGAAGTGCTTCATTCACAGCTGCTAAAATAAGGTCCTCCAGCATTTCCACATCGTCCGGATCAACGACATCCTGTGATATTTCAATCTGTTTAATCTCCTTGTCACAAGTGGCTATAACCTTAACTGCCCCGCCTCCGCTTGTGGCTTCAACAGTCTTTTCTGCAAGCTCTTCCTTGGCCTTTTCCATTTCCTTCTGCAGCTTCATCGCTTGCTTCATAATATTATTCATACCGCCTCCACCCATGCCGCCCATGGGGAAGCCTCCTCTTCTTGCCATAAACAACTCTCCTTTTTTACTAAATTATAATCTTAAATAATGATATTGGCAACAAGTCTGGAAAACATACCTGCTGCTTATTCTTCTGAAGAAGGCATTCTAAAAGCAGGCTTTTCCTTTGCTTTTCGATAATGCATTGGTGAAATACCAAAATACTTTTTAAAAAGCTTGCTGAAGTAGTATGCATCTGTATACCCCACCTGTCTGGCTATCTCCTTAACCGAAACTTCACTTTCATTCAACAACTCACAAGCCTTTGAAAGTCTGACACGGATTAAATAGTTAATCGGTGACTCACCTATTGCTTCCTTAAAAACCTGCGAAACATAAACAGGGCTTAAGTATGTATTCGCAGAAATTTGGGCAAGCGAAAGCGGTTTCATGTAATTTTCAGTTATAAAGGCTCTAATATTATCCACCATGGCCGTTTTTTCATACCGCTCAAGAGAAATTACGGGTTTTTTGGGCTTGCAAAGAGAAAAATAACGTTCCTTAATAATATATACCAGTAGTTTCATTATGATGCACTTCAACATTAAAATACTGGTTTCATCGTTTTTTTGCTGTTCAACCATAACCTCGCCTATACTGTTGAAAAAAGCCTGACCATAGTGCTTAAAAACAAACAATGGTTCTTCATTTTCGGGTATCAGGTAGTTTTGTGGAAGACCTTTTAAATGCAAATCTGTAATACCCACATGAAACTCCTCAATGCGCTGGTTTCCCGACAGTATTCGGTGATGGGTTACATCGGGATTACAAATAAAAAACGTACCGGTACTGACGTCATATATCTTACCTCCCACCTCATACTTCCCTTCCCCGCTAAGTATGTAAATAAGGGAAAGATAGTCATGGGAGTGGCTCTGAGCTTTATCTGTTGAATCAAAAAATCTGCGCATAATAAATAAAACTTTTGGATTAAAATGATGGGGGTTTATAATTGTATTGGATTTCATTCTTTTCACCCCACAGTTTAAGTCAGATGGATTTTATTTTACATCAGTTACTGATCTTATCACATACTGCTGTTTAGCTCAAGTAAAACCAGAATGCACGATAGCGTCTGATTATTCAGGAAGGGTTTGCTTTTCACTACAGTAATTTAAATTAACCGAATATACAAATTTAAGCTAATATAATACATCTGATTCTTAAGATACTACATTTTAATGCGGCCATAAAATCATTATAATTGTGCTTGAATAATAAATATTTCGCCGTATTCATGTTGTGGTTAAACATATTGTAAAAAAACTACAACTGTTTTTTTGGAGGTTTTTTATGCTAAATATTAAATGGCTTTGGGGCTATTTAAAAAAGTATGGCTGGATGTATGGAACCGGCCTTTTATTATTGACCTTTTTCTCTGTTTTAAGCCTGTATGTACCGAAAATAATGGGAAGACTGGTTGATGAGGTTATAGAGGGTGGAAAAACAGAGCTGCTAAAACCACTATTACTAACCCTTATAGGTGCAACGCTTTTCAGAACCTCCCTTGCATATCTTCATACTCTTCTTCAGGAAAAGACTTCACAAAACGTGATTCATGATATAAGAACTGAGACATATCAAAGATTAAACAGTCAGGACTTTCCCTTTTATGATAAGAACAGAATCGGAGACATTATGGCAAGAATGACGGGGGATATGGATGCCGTGAGGCATTTTTTGTCTCATGTAATTCCTCAGCTTGTAAAGGGTATTGTAACACTGGTATTTGCAATAGTAATGATGCTGCGCATTAATGTTCCGTTTGCTCTGTGCATATTTGCACTTATGCCGGTAACCTGTTTTATTACAGTCAGGTTTGGCAAGGAAATTCTGCCAACACTTAAGGCAGTAAGGCAACAGTTCTCAAGGCTTAATACTGCCGTACAGGAAAACGTCAGTGGCCATAGAGTTGTAAAAGCCTTTGCCCGTGAAGATTTTGAAATTAATAAGTTTGATAAAGAAAATGAAAAGTTCAGAGAAGCGAATATCAGGACCGCAAAAATGTGGGAGAAGTTTCTTCCCCCATTGGATTTCATGTGCAATATGGTACTTTTTGTAATACTACTTGTAGGTGGTTTTTTCGTTTCGAAAGGAGCAATAACAGTTGGGCAACTGGTAATTTTTCAGGGTCTGTCACATAGGTTTAATATTCCAATGCGAATGGTAGGATGGCTTACCAGCGATTTTCAACGTTTTAACGCAAGCAGCAGTAAAATACGCGAATTAATGTATGCAGAGCCAAAGATAAAAAACGTTGGTATAAAGCTCAATGATCTGGATATCAAGGGCAGGATTGAATTTAGAGATGTGAGGTTCGGATACCGGAATAACCCTGTTCTTCACGATATAAACTTCGTCATTGAACCCGGCCAGACAGCTGCCTTTATTGGTGCAACGGGTTCCGGCAAAAGCACCATTATGAACCTCATTCTTAGATTCTACGAAACCGACGAAGGCCTTATACTGATAGATGGTGTAAATGTTAAGAATATTGACTTAAAAACGCTTAGAAGCAAAGTTTCTATCGCGATGCAGGATGTTTTTCTTTTCACAGATACCATAGAGGGTAATATTGCGTATGGAGTACCCAATGCAAGCTTTGAAGATGTGAAAAGAGTTGCCAAAATTGCCGAGGCCGATGACTTTATCCAGGAGTTTCCCGACGGTTATGACACTATTGTAGGAGAAAGAGGAGTAGGCCTTTCAGGCGGTCAGAAGCAGAGAATAGCTCTTGCCCGGACATTACTTAAAGATCCGGACATTCTTATACTCGACGACACAACTTCCAGCCTGGATCTGGAAACCGAATTTAAAATTCAAAAAGCGCTTGAAAAACTGAACAGAAAAAGAACTACATTGTTGATTACACATAGGATTTCATCGATTATGAATGCCGACCACATTTTTGTCATGGACAAGGGAAGAATTGTGGAAAGAGGAACTCACAGTGAATTAATAAATAAAAAAGGACTTTACTACGAAGTATATATGAATCAGATGGGAGACTTTGAATTAACCCTGAAAAACAAGGAGGTTGGTTAGGTGGCACGTAATAAGTTTGATGTAGATGAATCCCTTGAAACCGAGTTTAATATAGAGCATATAAAAAGACTCTGGAAGTACATAAGACCATATAGAAAAGATATTCTTACAACCATTTTAATGATGATCCTTTCAAACCTTGCGGTACTGCTTGGTCCATACCTTTTAAGGCACGCAATTAATAATATTATTCCGCAGGGAGACACATTAAAACTTTTGTCAGTTGCAATACTGTTTCTGTTTTCTATTTTTATAAGCATGATCTGCCTGAAATACAGAATCAGAATAATGTCCCGCACTGCCCAGAATGTTATTGCAAGCCTGAGGCGTGATTTGTTTATTCACCTGCAGAAGCTTTCTTTTAACTATTATGATAACAGGCCTCATGGAAAAATAATTATACGCGTGGTGAATTACGTCAATGCATTAAATGATTTGCTCCAAAACGGCATAATCAATATGATGACCGATCTGTTCAGCCTGCTTTTAATAATTGGCTTCATGCTGTCAATTAATGTACGCTTGACCCTTGTGAGCCTTGCCGGAGTTCCGCTGTTGCTTGTGGTTCTGTTTATTTTAAAAAACATGCAAAGGGTTCGCTGGCAGAAAGTAAGCCGTAAGCAGTCAAACATGAATGCCTACCTGCATGAATCACTCAATGGGATAAAAGTAACCCAGTCCTTTGTCAGAGAAGAAGAGAATGAGAAAATATACGAAAAAACCAGTGAAGAATGCCGTTCTTCATGGATTTCGGCAGTGAAAGCCAATATATCATTATGGCCGATAACCGAAAACATTTCTGTTCTTACCATATCGCTAATGTATATTGCCGGTGTTTCGTGGATTTCAACCGATGGAATTGCCGTTGGGGATTTTGTTGCATTCTCAGCTTATATAAGCAATTTCTGGGCCCCAATAATGAACCTTGGGAACTTTTACAATCAGATTATTGTAGCAGCTGCATATCTGGAACGAATCTTTGAAACCCTTGATGAACCTGTTGCGGTGAAAAATGCAGCAGACAGTTACATACTTCCAGCCATACAGGGCGAGGTTGAATTTGAAAATGTTATATTTGGTTATGATCCCGAATTCCCGGTTTTAAAAAATGTAAGTTTCAAGGTTGAGCCGGGCGAAACAATTGCTCTTGTGGGTGCTACCGGTTCAGGAAAAACTACTATTATTAATCTGATCAGCAGGTTTTACGACATCCAGAGCGGTAGAATACTGGTTGACGGCCATGATATATCGAAAGTTACTCTTGAATCATTAAGAAATCAAATTGGTGTAATGATGCAGGACACCTTTATATTCTCCGGAACTGTCATGGACAACATACGGTATGGCAGACCTGATGCTACCGATGAAGAAGTCATTCAGGCTGCAAAAGAAGTTATGGCACACGATTTCATTATGGAGATGGAAAACGGGTATGAAACAGAGGTGAATGAAAGAGGGTCAAGGCTTTCGGTAGGACAGCGCCAGCTAATTTCCTTTGCAAGGACTTTACTATCTGATCCAAGGGTTCTTATTCTTGACGAAGCCACTTCATCAATAGACACAAAAACAGAAAAAGCCCTCCAAATTGCTTTGGATAGGCTGCTTCAAGGTCGTACGTCTTTTATAATTGCCCACAGATTATCTACAATTAAGAATGCAGATCGTATATTTCATATAGCTAATGGTCAAATAAACGAGGTGGGCAATCACAGTGAGCTAATGAAACAAAAAGGAGACTATTACCGGCTGTTTATGAGTCAGTATAAAATCCTTCGCGGAGGCAGGGAAGCAGTATAGCTTCCCTGTTATTCTTCAACGCGGATTAAATTATCAACACTTATGACGCACGGATTTTTACGAATTTCAGCTATTGCCTGCTGTATGGACTTCTCAGAAGCTTCATGGGTTACAAAGATTAACGGTGCAGTTGTGTTGCCATAACCTTTTTGTATAACCGATGCTATGCTGACTCCGTGTTTTCCAAAGTAACCTGCAATTTCACCCAGAACTCCGGGCTGATCCTTCACAGTAAGCCTGATGTAGTATTTTGTTTGCCAGTCGTCATTATAAACTGCATTAATTGTTTTTTCACCAAACTTCATATATCTGTGTTCTTTCTTGCAGGCAGTAAGTATATCCGACACTATTGCACTTCCCGTTGGCAGGTCTCCCGCTCCGCGCCCGTAAAACATCATATCCCCAACACAGTCACCCTTAAGGTATACTGCGTTAAATGAACTCCTGACCGAAGACAGTGGATGATTCTGTGGTATAAATGTCGGGTGAACCCTCACTTCCACCTTGCCTTCATTATCTTTTGCAATGGCAAGTAACTTCAAAGCATATCCCAGCTCTTTGCCATATGATATATCCTCCAGGGTAATGTTTGTTATCCCTTCCCGCAGTATTCTTTCCAGATGAACTCTCTTATGAAAGCACAGTGTTGAAAGGATTGAAAGCTTAAAGGCTGCGTCAAAGCCCTCTACATCGGCTGTAGGATCGGGCTCGGCATATCCCAGTTCCTGAGCCTTTTTTAAAGCATCCGAAAAGTTTTCGTTGTTTTCAGACATCTTTGTTAATATATAGTTGGTGGTTCCATTTATTATGCCCATAATCCTCTCAATTCTGTTAGCCTGAAGGGATTCCTGAATTGCCTTTATCACAGGAATTCCACCACAAACACTGGCTTCATAGTATAGGCCTGCACCACTTGCACTTGCAGCTTGGTCCAGCTTTTCCCAATGCCTCGCTATTACCTCCTTGTTTGCGGTAACCACGCTTTTCCCGTTGTTCAACGCCTTTAGCAGGTAACTTAATGCAGGGTTCTCTCCTCCCATAAATTCTGCCACTATTGAGATTTCAGGATCGTTCAATATATCGTCAGGGTTATCTGTAAGAATACTTCTGTCTGTTTCAACGGGCCTTTTCTTATTTATGTCCCTGACTAGTATTTTTTTTATATTAATCTGATAATCTTCCTTATCTGCTATTTCATTTCGGTGTTTTTGAAGAATTTTATATACACCGTTACCAATATTACCAAAACCAAGGAAGCCTATTTGAATTTTCTGCATAAAAATTCCTCCCACTAAAAGCCCTTGTCAGTTTGCATTATTATACCATAACAAGGGCCAATTGCAACAGAAGATGGGCTAAAAAAGGTTGTTAGGTTATGATGTATATGCTATATTGTAATTGCAAATTCTTAATTTATTAAGCCGGGAGACTTAACATGGCAAGGGTTGAACACAGAAAAAAAGACAGAACATGGTATCGGCTGGATAATGCCGCAATATTGTATCCGTCAATACAGTCGGACAGAATTTCAACAATGTTCCGCTTATCGGCTACATTGACTGAAAATGTGGACCCATCTGTACTGCAGTTGGCTCTTAACAGGATAATAGACAGATTCCCTTATTACAGAGTTAAGCTAAGCAAAGGGCTGTTCTGGTATTACCTCGAACACAATCCTAAAACGCCCCGCGTGGAAAAAGATGTACAATACCCCTGTGGTCGCCTGTCGCCAATATTAAACCGTAATTTTCTGTTCAGGGTAAGGTATTATAACCGCCGGATAGCTGTTGAATTTTGCCATGCTCTGACCGATGGGACAGGTGCGGTTACTTTTTTAAAGTCCCTTGTATACCAGTATTTACAGGAAGCAGGAAAGAATTTAACAGATAAGACTGGAATATTAACCATTGATGAAGAACCCGACGAAGAAGAATTTGAAGATTCATACAACCGTTTTTACAAACCATCTCTGCCTTTGCCCGAGACAGGAGAACCTGCTTTTCACTTAAAAGCAAAACTTGTGAAAAAGGGTATCTACTATGTAGTTACAGGTATTGTTCCACTGAAAGATATTATTGCTAAAGCAAAGGAATTTAATATATCCCTTACGGTATTCCTTACCGCCGTTTACATGGATTCAATGCAGGAGATTCAGAATAGACTGGTGACTAATCCGAAACGGAAGAAGCCAATCTCGGTTTCGGTACCCGTTAATATGAGAAATATATACCCTTCAAAAACAATGAGAAATTTCTCACTGTTTGTAGTTCCAAAAATAGACCCACGGCTTGGCGACTATTCCTTTGAAGAAATATTAAAAATTGTTCACTACAGCATGATGACTGAAATTAATGAAAAGTCCATCAGCAGACAGTTAAGCCGGAACGTTGGCGGTCAGAGGAATCCCTTGGTACGCATCATACCATTGTTTATAAAAAGATTGTTTTTCCCTGTTTTATATAAAAGGTTGGGGGAAAACCTTTTTTCGGGAACAATTTCAAATCTTGGCCTTATAACCGTCCCAGACGAAATGGCTCAATTTATCGAGCGGATCGATTTTACCCCCGGGCCCGGTCCTGTGAATAAAACCGGCTGCTCGGTCACAGGCTTTAAAGATAAACTGTATATAACCTTTGGGAGACTTACCCATGAAGCTGAGCTTGAAAGAATTTTTTTTACAAAACTAATTAAAATGGGAATACATGTTACAATAGAAAGTAATGTATAAAAGAAGGTGGTTTAATGCCATATTGTGTGATGTGCGGTGTAGAGCTTGATAATAAATTAAAATCCTGCCCTTTGTGCAATACTCCTGTTTATTTACCCGCAGAGCCGGACGAAGATTCATTAAAACCCTATCCTGACAGAGTACAGAGGAAACGTACCATGTATGTGAACCTGGTACCCAGCAAGGCTTTTGTTTATCTTATGACTTTTATTCTGATAATACCCCTTATTGTATGCCTGATGATTGATATACGTAGAAACAGCACAATAACATGGTCATTTTACCCTGTCTCATCCATTATTCTTGTATGGATATTAATGGCTTATCCTGCACTTATGAAACGTTACAGTTTCATAAAAGTACTGACAATTGACATTTATTCAATTGTCCTGTTCCTGATTTCCCTGGATGCCTATTCGGGAGATTTCCTGAACTGGTCTGTGTACCCTGTAGCTTCTCTTTTACTCATCTGGGTTTATTTTCTGCTGGTCTTTCTTTTTGGTAAGAGACACCCGTTCTTTCTTGCCATAATTGCTTACATCAGCACCGCTTTATATTTGTATTTAATCGAGCAGGCAACCGGAAGATTCTGGTTCTTTGACCTTGCATTGCCCATTGTAACACTGATTCTGGTTCTGGTACTGCTTACCCTGGCCTTATCCCGGTTAAAGGTTTTTAGCGGTACCGCATTAATCGGACTTATTTTCTGCTGCATAAGCATTTTTTGCATCGGTACCGAGTTTGTTGTTAACGGCTTTGTTTTTGGCAATGGTTCTTCATTGTTTTGGTCTTTAATTGTGGCATGTGTTTTACTGCCCGTTGCAATTTTCCTGTTTTTTGTACGAAGGAATGAAGATTTTCGTGTATACCTGCAAAAGAAATTCCATTTATGATCTGTTTGAATCAAAGCCATAGTTTTGATACAATGGTTGAAAGCTTAAAACAGCAGCAGAATTTAGTTTTATTTAGCTTGTACCGGAGGTATTAATGAAGATTTTACTGGTATCCGACAAGGAAAATGATTATATATGGGACCATTTTGACCCCGAGCGATTTAAAGATATAGAGCTGATTATCTCTTGCGGTGATTTGCAGCCAAGCTATCTATCCTTTCTTGTTACAATGATTAACGTGCCTCTTTTTTATGTTCACGGCAACCACGATACCATTTATACCAATCATCCTCCCGAGGGATGTGATTCAATTGAGGATACAATTGTAACTTTCAAGGGATTAAGGATTCTGGGTCTGGGCGGAACAATGAAATACAGCGGACGACCCCATCAGTATACCGAAAAGGAAATGGAAAAAAGAATACGCAAATTGAGGCGTCAGATCAAGAAAAACAATGGTTTTGACATATTTGTAACCCATGCCCCGGCATATGGTATCGGTGATGGAAAAGATTTATGCCATACGGGATTTAAAAGCTTCCTTACCCTTATGGATGAGTATAGTCCCAGGTACATGTTCCATGGTCATATGCATTTGAACTATGCGAGGCTGGACAGAATCCATCAGTATAAAAACACAACGATAATTAACTGTTATGATTATTACATAATTGATGTTTAGGTCATTTTTCCCGTGGACAAATCAGAAAGCTTACCATAAGTATCAATTTCGGGTATTTCACCGTTTATAAAGTCTAAAAGCCAGTTCATACCAAAAATCTCTTCCCGTGTTGCAGATTTACCGGCAGGAATTCTGAGCCTGCCTTTCTGGTCATACAAAGGACCTGAGAAAACATTAAACCTGCCTTCTTTAATCGACTCCTTTATAAAATTAATCAGTTTTTGTGTTTCAGACGGTATTAGCTTTCTTGAATAGAAAAAGTCTAAAATGCCGGAGTCCATTCCCCACCAGTAGTTTCGTATAGTTCCTTTTCCCGTTCCGTCAATCGAAGAGCGAATACCGCCTTCCAGAATACTGCGTACCATTTTTTCGTAAAAAATTCCCCAGTTCCATACCGGTACTGAAAGGTAGTTTTCAGGTGAATAGGTGTCTTCCTTTTCGTTATAGCTTATGGTATAAACGCCATATTCTTTCGAAAATTTTCTGTTTGCCAGCGTATTATGGTGGGATATGATGTCCACCCCTTTTTTGGCAAGCCTTAAGCCTGCGGTATATGTACTTTGCTCATTATCCCAATCACATGTCCAGTCCACAAAAATATCCGCATTCGGATTTACCATTTTCGCACCAAGGGCAAAGGCATTTACACCACCAATAACCTCTGCTGTCGGGCATGTTGCAATATAACCGATTTTACCCGACTTCGTAAAGGTTCCGGCAGTTATTCCCGCCAGGAAGCGGGGTTCATATATTCTGCCAAAATAGGTTCTTACATGTTTAAAAGAATACATATTGGAACAATTCAGAAATATTATATCCGGGTATTCCATCGCAAGTTTCAGTGTAGCATTAATCATATCGGGGCTGGTCGAAAAAATCACTTCGCACCCCTGCTCTACAAGGCTCTTTAACGGCTGGTATGCCTCCGCTGTTTCAGGAACCTGGTCTATACTGACCGTATCAACCTGGTCCTTCATAACCTTTTCAAGATGCATCCTGCCCAACTCGTGCGCATATGACCAGCTTGACGTTCTTATATCTTTGGCAAGAGCAAACCCAACCTTTATTTTTTCATCATGCCGTTTGATAGTTGTTAACCTGCTGAAAAACCCTCTTTCATCCTTTAAAATGGGCTGGGTTTCTATATAAATATTGGAATTATGTTTGTAATAGTCAAGCTCTAAAATAAACCTTTCCAAAGAAGGTCTCAAATCATCTTCAAATAATTGGTCGGGAACACCATTTAATTTTAAGTAGTCTAAAAAAGCGTCACCCGTAGTTATTGGCAGCCTTTGCCCGCCCAGTTCATGGTAAACTTTTCTGAACACACTGTATACAGCGCTTTGAAAAAATTTGAACCTGTCCATGCCTTTAAGCATAATATTAGGTGGCTCATAGTTCCGAATGAGTTTCCATAGTTCATCGAAGCTTTTTTCATCTGAAAACCATATTCCGTTTATGCCGGTATGCCTGTAAAATTTAAGAAAGGCGTAATATATACGAATATCCTTATTTTGCTCGTCATATTTTGGTATCATCCGTAGTACATGCGCATTATAACTATATACATCAAGGTATTTCAGTACACTGACACGCTTATTTCCTTCAATAACATAAAACCAGTTAAGATATTCATACACTTTAATGGGATCTCTGAGCCCCTCATTTATCTGTGCCTGATAAACCGACATCCATTTGAATGCAAACTCACTGTCTTCATCCATAAGGGGCATGAAATTTCTGGCAAAGGATGAACTTCTCATATATGTATAAGTGCCTTTTATTTTTTTTATGGGTATTTCAACTACTCCCAGATCAACCTCGGATATTATTTCTATATTTTTAAGTATACCGTCCAGAAAAGGCAGATAACCATTCCTGCCCTGAGAAATATAACTTGAGTACTCTCTTAAGGCCAACCGTCTTGCTGCTCTGTATACATCATAATATTGTAACATTCAAGGCACCTACCTGACATAGATTTCAGACTACTGACATACAGATAAACATATTATCCTGATCAGACTCCATATAATAATTATAGCCTTTCCCGTCATTAATTCAAGCAATGTTCTAAGGCAAGCTGTATCAAAGTTCTTAACACAGTTTATTTCCCGCCTGGAAATTATACTATAACATCCTGTCTACCGTATAATCCAGCCGATAATGTATATAGCAATCAGGTGTGCCGGGTAAAATATATAGAAAAAGTATTTCATCCTACTTCCCCTCTCTTTGTTATACAATGCTATAAGAGGAATGGCCAAAAGTGAATACAACTGAATAAAATTTGCAGAAACTACAACACCTGAAGTAATAAATTTAACCGAAACCTCATACAATACATATGCTCCATGCAAGGCTATCCCACCAAGCACCATATTCCGGATATTTCCCCTTGATAGATAAAAAATTATTATATACAGCACACCGTATGCACCATAATCAGCTCCTGTAATTTCTGCTATTACCGCAACCGCAGCAACCGATAGCCATGGAATCCATAATTTTTTGGATTTAAGTCTGTCATAAAGCATAATGGATAAAAGGCCAAAAAACAGAGTTGAGAATATATTAAACTTGTAACGCACTCCAAATCCCGGCACATTAAAAACAACCGAATAAATTCTGGAAAACCAGTCCGGGATTTGAAAAATTAAAGCGCAAACTCCAAGCCTTGTTAAATATCTACTCACAGAACGGGTATGAAAAAACCCTTCTGAAATAAAAAAAGCAAAAAGAGGGAAAGCAAGTCGCCCTATTATCCGAAAAATTATCTTCTCGGGGAAGAAATGAACACCCACATGGTCAATTACCATTATAAAACATGCAATGATTTTTAATTGAAAACTGTTCAGACCTTTTTTCATATAACCTCACTTTTACGTTGACCGCATGGGGTATTTCTATACTTCATTTTACAGGAAATGAATATAAAAATCCATATACAAAAAACTGAATTAAACACGGCCTCCATTCCCGTTTAACCGGCTATACCGGTCTGTTTGGAAATTGCTTCTGTTCCACCTATTTCCCATTTTTTGTTTAATTCTTTATTTGTATGTTATAATAAGCCTGTCTCAGTAAAATTTCAGGTAATGGTGCAAATGAAAAAGAACAGTTTCAATATCAAGTGCTGTAAAAACTGTATAAAAGGAGTTCCTGTTGGTATAAGGAACGAAATACTGTGCCGTGAAAAGGGTATAGTTTCACCTAACTTCTGTTGTCCCCGATTTATGGCTTTTGAAATGGACACTTTGCAGAAGCATTTGGGGTATCGATGCTCTGACTGCATTCACTTTACTTTTTCGCCAAACTCCCAGAACAGTAATTATGGAGTTTGCAGCATGTTCTCTGTACGCCAGGTTGACGGCAGTGAAAAAAAAGCCTGCTCAAAATTCAAAAAAAAGGGGAAAAGAACAGCATAGCAGCGGTTAAAACCGCTGCTATTTTAAGCTGATATAAAATCTGTAGGATTATAGTTTCTCAAGCTCTAATTCTTCGCTGCTTTCTTCAACATCAGATATTCCTGTTTCAACTTCTATATCCCGGTACATATTCATACCTGTGCCGGCAGGTATCAACTTCCCTATGATGACATTTTCCTTAAGTCCCAGCAGCGGATCTGTTTTTCCTTTAATGGCCGCTTCTGTTAAAACCCTGGTGGTTTCCTGGAAAGAAGCTGCTGAAAGGAATGAATCGGTAGCCAGCGCTGCTTTTGTTATACCAAGAAGAGCTCTCTTTCCTTCTGCCGGTCTAAGGCCTTCAGCCTCTGCCTCGGCATTTGCATCTTCAAACTCAAACATATCAACAAGGCTACCCGGCAATAGTTTCGTATCCCCTGCCTCATCAACCTTAACTTTCTTCATCATCTGCCTGATAATAACTTCAATATGTTTATCGTTTATGTCCACACCCTGCAGCCTGTAAACCTTCTGCACTTCGTGCAGTAAATATGACTGTACGGCTTGTATACCCTTGATCTTCAAAATATCATGCGGGTTAACCGAACCTTCGGTCAGTTCGTCTCCGGCTTCTATGGTTTCTCCATCTGCCACTTTCAGCCTTGAACCATATGGGATAAGGTAGGTTTGCGATTCGCCCGATTCATTTGTCACAACCACTTCACGCTTCTTCTTGGTCTCTTTTATGGTTACGGTACCGGAGATTTCAGATATAATGGCAAGTCCCTTTGGTTTTCTTGCTTCAAACAATTCTTCTACACGGGGAAGACCCTGGGTAATATCATCTCCGGCAACACCACCGGTGTGGAATGTACGCATGGTTAACTGTGTACCCGGTTCACCTATCGACTGAGCTGCAATAATTCCTACAGCTTCACCAACATTACACTTCTCACCGGTTGCAAGGTTTATGCCGTAGCATTTGGAGCAGACACCATTTCTGGTACGGCACATTAATACCGAGCGTATTTTTACCTTCTTCACACCTGCTGAAGTTATTCTTTGTGCCAAATCGTTATCAATTAGCTCATTATGCTTTACAATAACCTCATTTGCTTTTGGATCAATTATATCCTCGGCAGCGTATCTGCCCGCAATACGTTCGTCAATGCCTTCTATCTTCTCGCCGCTGCTTACTATATCCGAAACCGTAATTCCTTCTTCTGTTCCACAGTCTACTTCGCGCACTATTACATCCTGGCTGACATCGACAAGCCGGCGGGTCAGATAACCAGAGTCTGCTGTTCTCAGTGCCGTATCTGCCAAACCTTTTCTGGCACTATGAGTGGATATAAAGTATTCGAGAACGTTAAGACCTTCACGGAAGTTCGAACGAATAGGAATCTCAATGGTTTGACCCGAAATATCGGCCATAAGCCCGCGCATACCGGCAAGCTGTCTTATCTGGTTAATATTACCACGAGCACCCGAATTCGACATCATGTATACCGGGTTAAACTTATCCATGCTTTCGATTAATGCATTCTTTACATCCTCGGTAGTCTTATTCCATGCGTTTATAACTGCATTTTTTCTTTCTTCTTCGGTTATAAGTCCACGGCGATATTGCTTTGTTATCATTTCAACCTTTTTGTCAGTTTCCTCAAGGTACCTCTGTTTGATTTCGGGAATAATCATATCCGAAACACCTATTGTAACTGCTCCCTTGGTTGAATATTTAAATCCAAGTTTCTTAATTTCGTCCAGCACAATTGCAGTTTTATTAGCTCCGTTAACACTTATACAACGTTCTATTATTCGGCCCAGCTCTTTTTTACCAACAAGAGTATCAACCTCAAGGTTAAACATTGTTTCGGGATCTGTTCTGTCTACAAACCCGAGGTTTTGAGGTATAGCCTCATTAAAAATCAGTTTTCCTACTGTTGTTTCAATTAACTTGGATTTTCTTACACCGTCAACAATTCTTGACATTCTGACCTTTATTTTTGCGTGCAGTGACACATACCCGTTGTCATATGCCATTATTGCTTCTTCGGGTGAAGCAAAAATCTTGCCTTCTCCAAAATCGTTGTCCTTGTCGACAGTCAGGTAATAGCTTCCAAGCACCATATCCTGTGTTGGTACAGTTACAGGCTTCCCATCCTGAGGCTTCAGCAGGTTATTTGCTGAAAGCATTAAGAATCTCGCCTCAGCCTGGGCTTCTGCTGATAACGGTACGTGAACAGCCATCTGGTCACCGTCAAAGTCTGCATTATATGCGGTACATACCAGCGGATGGAGTCTTATGGCACGGCCTTCCACAAGAACGGGCTCGAATGCCTGAATTCCAAGGCGGTGAAGTGTTGGAGCACGGTTTAATAACACAGGATGCCCTTTTATAACCTCTTCCAAAACATCCCAAACCTCGGTGCGCACACGTTCTACCATTCTTTTCGCACTTTTAATATTGTGGGCAAGCCCCTTTTCTACCAACCTCTTCATTACAAAAGGCTTAAACAGCTCGAGAGCCATTTCTTTTGGCAAACCGCATTGCCATATTTTAAGTTCCGGACCAACCACAATAACAGATCGGCCTGAGTAGTCCACACGCTTTCCCAGGAGGTTCTGACGGAAACGTCCCTGCTTACCATTAAGCATATCTGACAGTGATTTTAAGGGCCTGTTACCCGGGCCTGTTACCGGACGTCCGCGCCGGCCATTGTCGATTAAAGCATCTACTGCCTCCTGAAGCATTCTTTTCTCATTTCGCACTATAATTTCAGGTGCGCCTAAGTCAAGCAGTCTCTTTAATCTGTTGTTTCTGTTAATTACACGACGGTATAAATCATTTAAGTCAGATGTTGCAAAACGCCCACCATCCAACTGAACCATAGGGCGCAGTTCGGGCGGTATAACGGGTATAACGTCAAGTATCATCCATTCAGGCTTATTTCCGGATGTACGGAATGCCTCTACAACTTCAAGCCTTTTAATGGCCCTGATTCTTTTCTGCCCGGTGCTTTCTTCAAGCTCAGCTCTGAGTTCTTTCGCCAAAGCATCAAGATCTATTTCTTCCAAAAGCTCTTTTATAGATTCTGCTCCCATTCCGGCTCTGAAGTTAGTACCGAATTTTTCAACACTATCCCTGTACTCCCGCTCGCTGAGGATCTGTTTTTTGGACAATGGGGTCTGTCCTGGATCGATAACAACATAAGAGGCGAAATACAATACCTTCTCCAGCGCTCTTGGAGACATATCAAGCAAGAGTCCCATACGGCTCGGAATACCTTTGAAATACCATATATGAGAAACAGGAGCAGCCAGTTCAATATGACCCATTCTTTCGCGTCGCACTTTAGATCGTGTAACTTCAACACCGCATCGATCACATACAATTCCCTTATAACGTATACGTTTGTATTTGCCACAATGGCACTCCCAGTCCCTGGTAGGACCAAAAATTCTTTCGCAGAACAAACCGTCTCTTTCAGGTTTAAGGGTTCTGTAGTTTATAGTCTCAGGTTTCTTTACTTCGCCACGGGACCATTCACGTATCTTCTCGGGAGAAGCCAAACCAATTCGTATTGCTTCAAATTCTTTTAATTCAAACACGCTCCGTCACCCTCCTATATGTCATCATCGTCGAGTAGATCATCTTCATCATCGACTGCAAATAATCTGTCAACAGCATCTTCATCCAATTCTTCAGCATTTTCAAGGCTGTCTATATCTTCATCTACAGTGAATTCATCATCAATAAATTCATCTGTATCATAATCATCTTCCTGTGGAGGAACCTCTTCGTCTTCGCGTCCTTCAATATTTACATCCAAATCGTCAAAGTCATCATCGACAGACTCTTTAATTTCGATTTCATCCTGTTCCTCGGTAAACACCTTGACATCCAGCGCAAGACTCTGCAGTTCCTTTATCAGAACCTTAAACGACTCGGGTATGCCCGGCTCCGGTACATTTTCACCTTTTACAATAGCTTCATAGGTTTTTACACGGCCAACCACGTCATCGGATTTAACGGTCAGTAATTCCTGCAAGCTGTATGCAGCACCATAAGCTTCCAAAGCCCAAACTTCCATCTCCCCGAAACGCTGTCCTCCAAACTGAGCCTTTCCACCCAACGGTTGCTGTGTAACAAGAGAATAAGGGCCTGTTGAGCGGGCATGGATTTTATCATCAACCAGGTGCGCGAGCTTCAGATAATACATATAACCAACGGTAACTCTGCTGTCAAAAGGTTCACCTGTACGTCCGTCATATAAAACAGTTTTTCCATCCTCGGGTAAACCTGCTTTTTTCAATGTCTCGATAACATCTATCTCAGTTGCACCGTCAAATACCGGAGTAGCGATCTTCCAGCCCAATGCCCTTGCTGCATAACCCAGGTGGACTTCCAGTACCTGACCTATATTCATTCGTGAAGGAACACCAAGGGGGTTAAGAACAACCTGCAGTGGAGTTCCATCGGGCAGGAAGGGCATATCTTCCACCGGGAGAATTCTGGAAATAACCCCTTTGTTTCCATGTCGGCCTGCCATTTTGTCCCCAACCGAAACCTTTCTTTTCTGTGCAACATAAACACGAACCAGCTGGTTTACTCCGGGTGGAAGCTCGTCACCCATGTCGCGGGAAAATACCTTCACATCAACAACAATTCCCGATTCCCCGTGAGGGATCCTTAAGGATGTGTCCCGGACCTCTCTGGCTTTTTCACCGAAAATGGCACGAAGCAGTCTTTCTTCGGCGGTAAGCTCGGTTTCTCCTTTCGGTGTTACCTTTCCAACCAGTATATCACCTGCGCGAACTTCTGCACCGATACGTATGATTCCACGTTCATCAAGATCCTTCAGTGAATCCTCACTCACATTTGGAATGTCTCTGGTTATTTCTTCCGGCCCCAGCTTGGTATCACGGGCTTCAGACTCATACTCTTCTATATGGATTGATGTATAAACATCATCGCGAACCAATTCTTCACTTATAAGAACCGCATCCTCGTAGTTATATCCTTCCCATGTCATAAACCCTACCAGAACATTTTTGCCAAGAGCAATCTCACCCTGCTCGGTTGAAGGACCATCGGCTATGACATCCCCTTCCTTAACGAGATCTCCTCTTTTAACAATTGGCCTTTGGTTAATGCAGGTTCCCTGGTTTGACCTTTTATATTTCAATAATTTATATACATCCTTTTTACCATCATCAAGACGAACTACAATCTCATTTGAGGTTACGTTTTCAACAATACCATCGTTCTTAGCTATAACAACAACGCCCGAATCCTTTGCTGCCTTGTGCTCTATACCCGTTGCTATTATAGGCGCTTCGGTACGAATAAGAGGAACTGCCTGACGCTGCATGTTCGAGCCCATCAGTGCACGGTTTGCATCGTCGTTTTCCAAAAACGGAATCATTGAGGTAGCAACAGAAACTAACTGTTTAGGTGATACATCCATGAAGTCAACCTGTCCGGGAGAAACTTCAATTATTTCATCCTGGTATCGGCATCCAATTCTTTTACTTAAGAAGCGTCCTTCCTCATCAAGGGGTGTGTTAGCCTCTGCAACAATGTATCCGTCTTCTTCATCAGCTGTCATATAATATACTTCATCAGTAACCCGGGCATTCTCTTTGTCAACTCTTCTGTATGGAGCTTCAATAAACCCATATTCGTTAATTCTGGCATAGGTACTGAGAGAGTTTATAAGACCTATATTCGGGCCTTCCGGTGTCTCTATGGGGCAAATTCTTCCATAGTGGGAGTGGTGAACGTCACGAACCTCAAACCCGGCTCGTTCACGGGACAACCCACCGGGACCAAGAGCACTCAAACGGCGCTTATGGGTTAGCTCTGAAAGTGGATTTGTCTGATCCATAAACTGTGAAAGCTGTGAACTTCCAAAGAACTCCTTAATTGCTGCTGCTACAGGACGTATATTAATAAGAGCCTGAGGAGTCACAATGTCGATATCCTGAATGGTCATTCTTTCACGAACAACCCGTTCCATCCTTGCCAGTCCTATGCGGAACTGGTTCTGAAGCAGCTCGCCTACAGAACGGAGCCTCCTGTTTCCAAGATGGTCTATATCGTCAAGTGTGCCAACTCCGTAATCAAGTCCAAATATATAGTTTACAGAAGCTACAATATCTTCAATAGTAATGGTTTTAGGTATAAGAAGATCCTTGTTGCTGATAATTGCTTTTTTAATGTCTTCATCATCGCTGTATTCTTTAAGAATCTCCTGAAGAACATCGTACCTGACCTTTTCGGTAATTCCCACCGAAGATGCGTCAAAGTTGATATAGGGCTGAATATCGACGGTGTTGTTACCTATAACCTTAACTATCTTTCCGTTAACATCCACGTTAACAACATTTATTCCTGAATTCTGAATCTGCCATGCTATCTCAGATGATATAACGTTGCCCTTCTCAACAAGTATCTCACCTGTCTGCCCGTCTACTATATCCTCGGCAGCAAAATGATTGCGTAATCTGGTAGCAAGAGCCAGCTTTTTATTAAACTTATACCGCCCAACCTTTGAAAGATCATATCTTCTGGGGTCAAAAAACAAACTGCTTAAAAGTGAACTTGCACTTTCAACAGTTGGGGGTTCACCCGGACGAAGGCGTTTGTATACTTCAAGCAGGCCTTCTTCTTCACTTTTTGTATTATCTTTCTGAATTGTAGCCAACAGTTTCTCATCTTCACCGAAAAGCTGTAAAAGCTGAGCATCGGTACCGTACCCTAACGCTCTTATTAATACTGTAATGGGCAGCTTTCTTGTTCTGTCAATTCTGACATAAACCACGTTATTGGAATCCATTTCGTACTCAAGCCATGCCCCCCTGTTGGGTATAACTGTATTGGAATACAGTTTTTTACCGGTTTTATCACGATCCATGGAATAGTAAATACCGGGAGAACGAACCAACTGGCTTACAATTACACGTTCGGCACCATTTATTACAAAGGTTCCTGTTTCAGTCATAAGCGGGAAATCTCCCATAAATATTTCCTGCTCTTTAACTTCACCGGTCTCCTTATTAATAAGACGGACTTTTACTTTAAGTGGTGCTGAATAGGTGGCGTCCCTTTCCTTACATTCCTCAATCGAGTACTTTATATTATCAAGGTCTAACGAGTAATCAATAAACTCCATCACCAGATTACCCGTATAATCACTTATAGGGGAAACATCTCTTAAAACCTCTTTTAAACCCTCTTCTAAAAACCACTGATAGGAATTTTTCTGAACTTCGATCAGATTTGGCATTTCAAGAACTTCATTAATTCTCGAATAGCTCATACGGGTTGTTCTACCCATTTTCACAGGATGTACCATCCAATATCACCTCATACCGTTATCTGTTCTTTTTCTTAGACACTTGTATAATTCAGCAAGTATCAGAAAAAAATAATGTCAAAGTAATAAAATAAAAGAGAAACTATGTATATACACATGTTAAAAAAGAATTAATAGATTCCCTCATAAACAACAAAAATAGATTAGGAAAATGCGTATTACAAATACATGAACCTAATCTCAATCATGTAGTTATAGAATTACATCATTACAGTTCAAACGCTATCATTCTCCCAATCTATCATTTAATTGTAATTTACCATAAACTATATTGTACCCTAAGCATATATATGTTATAATAAAAGTGATGTATATTTCCCTGGTAGAAGCATGCATGGACACAATATGATGATGCAGTATACGATTTTAACACATCAAAGTCCAGTTGTCAATGCTTTTTTTATTTTTTTGTGAAGGTTGCGAAGTGAAAGTTAAAGCTATCTTTAGCAGGGTCCTGGCCGACGTAAGTTTGTCATAAAATTGTCTGATTAAAATCTGTCAATTTGCTTTAATTATGTCAAAGCATCAGGTAATGGCAAATCCCCTTTGTTATGTTCCAACATAGTTCATCCGGCAGTTTGCAGTCTATCCTGTCAATCCCGTACCCTGAGAAAAGCAAATTGCTTACTGCCTGTTCTTTTACCAATGCATTCCAACATACATGCACCTATCCTTAAATGTCTTCAAGCCGTATTTCAAACCTGTCAAAATTTACAGGTTCAAAGAACTGATCATTATTGAAAGTTGTCCATTTAAATCTGGAAAACTCCCTTGTATTTTTGCCAAGCCACATCGGTACCGATATACCCATCTCTCTACATAATTCTACAAGAGACTGTTCCAACTGTTTTTGAAACTTCCCTTCTCCGCTTAATGTTGACTCGTTTTCCATTATTACTACAGTTCCCTTGTATATTCTTCCCGTTAATTTCATTTGTCGTCTCTCCAATAGTTTAAATATATTAATTATAAACTTCTTTTCTCTGTTCTTCCAGTCCTGGTTTTTAAGCTGCCGGGAAAGTTAAAGCGTTTGTTTCGGCATTGCACAACCTCTTTATTACCCTAAAGTCACATTGCGGTAACTATATATTATTCCGAATTGCCGTAGAAAACTTCCCAAAGGTAAAGCCCCTGGGGTGGTGCGGTAATTCCGGCCAGTCTCCTGTCCTTTTTTTCAAACAGTTCAGATATATTTTCGGCCTGCCTTTTATTTAACCCAACTTCAACCATCGTTCCTGTCATTATACGGACCATGTTATAAAGAAAACCATTTCCCGATACGGTATAAACCAGCGAGTCGTCTTCCAAAGTCCACTCAGAATGATAAATATGCCTTTCAAAATCAGTCACACTATGCCCGCTTGCACAGAACGAAGTAAAGTCGTGAAACCCTATAAAATAAGACGCTGCTTTGTTCATGCTCTTAATATCAAGGGGTTTTGGTATATGCCAGGCCCGTTTTTCCATGATTGGTGAGCGGACCGGTCTGTTCAAAACCTTATATTTATAAGTTTTTTTAACAGCTGAAAACCTTGCATGAAAATCAGCCGAAACTTCCCTTGAAGATACAATTGCAACACTTGGAGGCAGGACGGTGTTAAGCACTTCTGAAAATTTTTCAGCCGGTATTTTTGATTCAGTATCAAAATGGGCTGTCTGACCATAGGCATGTACACCTGCATCGGTCCGTCCTGAACCTGTTACACTTACTTTTTCACCGGTTATCCTGAAAATGGCCTTCTCAATTTCCTCCTGTACCGTAATTACGTTTTTCTGAATTTGCCATCCATGAAAGAAGGAACCGTCGTACTCTATAACCAGCTTAATCCTTTTTAAAGGCACTACTTATCAACCTTTCATATTTTACCTTGCAAACCAAGCATTGCTGCACCCACAATACCTGCATCATTTCCTATTTCGGCTGTAACTAATTTGGCCTGGGGGACATCTTCCTTTTTATAATAGAGTCTCTCTTTTACAGCTTTTCTAAGGGGCTTTAAAAGTGTCTCCCCTTCCTTGCTGATTCCTCCTCCGATAACTATTTTCTCGGGTTGCAGGAAAACTATAATATTCGCAATCCCCTCAGCAAGATATATTATGTATTGGTCAACCACCTTAATCCCGGTATGATCACCCAAACGCATAGCATCAAATGCAGTTTTTGCATTAATTAGATTAAGATTGCCGTCTACAAGCCTGTTTATTGCAGAGTTGGGGTTTTCTTCAGCTGCAGCCCTGGTCTGCCTTATCAGTGCCGTTGCTGAAGCATATGCTTCCCAGCAGCCTCTCTTTCCGCAAGTACATAGTTCTCCGTCAAAAACCAGCAATGTATGGCCTATTTCTCCAGCCATTCCATTAAATCCCGAGAATATGCGCTTGTTTATTACAATACCTCCGCCTATGCCGGTACCAAGGGTTATAGTAACAGAATCAGATACATCCTTTGCTGCGCCGGCTAAGCTTTCGCCCAATGCAGCACAGTTAGCGTCATTCTCTATAAAAACCGGCAATGATATATGTTTCTGCATTTCCTTTGCCATTGGCACATCATTGAAATTAATATTATTAGCATATAACAAAATTCCATTCTCCCTGTCACATACACCAGGACTGCCAATGCCTATGTATTCAATATCTTCAGTTGTCAGCCCTGCTTCTTTTATAAGTTCGTGTGAAAGCTGTGCCATATCCTCAATAATCTCAGTGTAATCCCTGTCTTTCCCTGTTGGTATGCTTTTTTTTGCAATCAACTGTAAACTATCGCTTACTATCCCGGCGGCAATATTGGTTCCGCCCAAATCAATTCCAATGTAATACATCTAAACCCCTCCATAGGCTCAGTTAATGTAGATGCAAAAACTCAAAGTAATACCTTTTCATTGTAATAATATTACAGCAAGAACCGGAATAACGCAAGCAATTCCTGAATTGCCTGTATCCGCAATATGAACATGAATTTAAAGAGGATTTAATTTCTTTTAAAACAGCTCTTTTATAAAAACAGCCGGGACTTCTTGCCTGTTTGGGGTAATAATAATGTATAATATCAAATAGACAGGCAGTAACTTTTTTAATAAAAGAAAAAGAAGGAGAATCATATGATAAAAGGTAAGAAGGTTTTACTCAGAACATTTCGCGAAAAAGATCTTGATATTGTTTACGATCTTATCTGCGATATTAATAACAAAGGTCCATATTGGCATCTGGCAATTCCATCCGAAAGAGATTTTAAAAATGAGTTTTATAAAAATGGTTTGTGGGGTCCAAACGAAGGACGGATGCTCATTATGGATCATAATGATAATTATTTGGGAGAACTGCTGTATTTCAAAGGACTTGACTACCAGTCAGGCTATGAAGTAGGCTATGAATTGTTTCATCCATCACATTTTGGCAAGGGCTATATGAGCGAATCTCTGCTGCTCTTTTGTGCGTATCTTTTTGCCTGCTATCCAATAAACCGTATCCAGGTAAACTGTATGAAGGATAACACTGGAAGCCGTAAGGTCGCAGAACGCTGCGGATTTACCTATGAAGGAACAATGCGTAAAGCCACATTTCATAATGGCAAATATCATGATTTGGATCTTTTTTCTCTTTTAAGAGAAGAATGCCCAACTCTCGATGAAGTTCTTGGTAAATTCTAGACAGAATATACGACATGTTTCCCTTAACTGAATATAACTTTGGTCAGAATGGAATGATAATAAAACAAACGATTGCTAAATTATCAATTTCCTTTAAAATTTCGGAGGGAATACATGTCTTTTGATATCATTTGGAAAACTGCTTTAATGTATTTAGTAGTTGTTGCATCTATGCGCCTGATGGGCAAAAGAATGATTGGTGAGCTACAGCCTTTTGAATTTGCAATAGCGGTTATGATCTCTGAACTGGCTGCTTTTCCGCTGTCCGGGGCCGATGGGAATGTATGGCATGGCATAGTCTCAATTGGCATTCTTGTCGTGTGTCAGTTTCTATTATCACTGCTGTCAATTAAAAGCCTAACAGTGCAAACTGTAATATGCGGGCGTCCCCGGATCATTATTAAGAATGGAAAACTTCTGGAGAATAATATGAAAAAAGAGTTGTTCACAATAAATGATCTGTTGGAACAGCTTAGAATTTTAAACGTACAGAATGTATCAGATGTTGAGTATGGTATTCTTGAAACAAACGGACAGCTAAGTGTTGTGCTTAATTCACAGAAAAGGGCTGTTACACCTGAGGACCTTGGAATAGAAACAAAATATGAAGGTCTGTCCCTCGATCTTATTATTGACGGTGTAGTGCTCGTGCATAATTTGAAGCTGGCTAAACTTGATACTAACTGGCTTATGGATAAATTAAAAGAAAATGGCTGGGCTAATCCAAAAGACATTTTTTATGCCTATCTCGATACAGAAGGCAATTTCTATTTCCAGCCAAAACTAAAAGCCGCAAAAAACCGGATTGCAGATTCTTCTTAAAATGCTCAGAATACTGAAAAGAGAGGATTAAATGATTTCCTCTCTTAAAAGGCAGTGGCATTGGTATGGTCTTTATCCGAGGTTTCAATTATATGTTCCACAATCTTATTCAGAATTTCCAATTCAAGCTTTTTCTGTTCGGTGGGTGACAGAACATTTTTTAACTCATCCGGATAAGTAAAACTTACCTTCGGAGGACGTCTTAAGACTTCAACTTTTGCGTTTGTGACTTTAATATTTTGCCCGTAAACCGATACATTCAGCTGGAAAAAGGGATCCACACTTTTTTCCTTAATCAAGTCTACCGAGAACGTCATAAAAACACCCTCTTTAATTATGTACTTATATATTATATCGTAAAATTTTTCAATAACATTAATTCATGGTAAGTTTTACTATCAGGGCAATGTTTTTTTCCGCTTGCTGAGCCTCATTTCACGGCGCTGAGAAGCCTTTTCAAACTCTGTTTTCTCCTCTTCAGTTTCAAGGCAAAGTAAAGGAACCTGAGTAGGTTTACCGGCACTGTCCAGAGCTACATAGGTAATGTATGCCTTATTGGATTTTATCACATTGCCGGTTATCAAATTTTCACAATACACATCCACTCTAACTTCCATTGAAGTATTTCCTACCCATGTAATCTTCGACTTAAGGCGGACCATCTCTCCAACTCTAATAGGGTGTCTGAAATCAAGGCTGTCCAGTGCTGCAGTCGCAACAACACAGTTCGAGTGCTTTGATGCAGTCAATGCGCCCGCAATATCAATCCAATGCATTAATCTTCCGCCCAGCAGGTTACCAAGTATATTTGCGTCATTTGGAAGGACCAGCTCGGTCATCTCAATCAAAGAATCCTGTACCGACTTACATGGTCTTTCTTTATTATTCCCTGTCATATTAACCTCCAATTTATAATTTAACTTAATTATACCCTTTTTCAGCGATGTAAAAGCGGCGATAATTTTTTATAAATTAAAACTGTTATTAATGATGAACAAAAACCTTTTACTGTGTTAAAAGGAACGGTTGCAAACATTATAAGCGTATTTAAATCTGTTATTGCAGAATTAATTCTTGTTCCCATTTCTACTATGGCATCAACAGGCATCTTAAACGCAGAAGCATACACGGGCAGAAGGACATAAATATTTATTAAGGCGCTGAAGATTACCATAATTACTGTGCCAACTACTAAACCTATAATTGCATTTTTTCGTGTTTTTTTTCTTTTGTATATAATTGCAGCAGGCACCACAAATGAACAGCCAATCAGGAAGTTGGCCAGCTCACCGACTCCGGCAGTTATAGAGCCATCAATGACAAAATTTAAAAGTATTTTAACTGCTTCAATGACAATACCTGCCACAGGTCCCATTGAAAAGGCCCCTAACAAAACCGGAACTTCGCTTAAATCAAGTTTATAAAAGCTTGGTGCAAAAAAGAGCGGTATATCGAAAAGCATCAGCAATGAAGCTACTGCTCCTAAAATTGCTATTTTTGCAATTGTAACTGTCTTAAACCTTTTATTCGTGCTATTGTTTTTCTTTGTTTCATAACCATTTTGAGTTGTTGAATTCACCATAACTTCCTCCCTTAATTAAACATAATGAGAAAATAAGCGCAAAAAAAACCCTGAAATATAAAACTCCAGGGCTATTTTTCCCGCAACAGAAAAACTCTTCTTCTCCCATCCAGACTTTAACTGTCGGCTCCGGACTTTCACCGGATCAACCTTTCTAAGGCTCGCGGGCTTTCAACATACGTTGATTACCGCCGGTACGGAATTTCACCTGTCCCTGAAGAACTAATCTATTCAATTATTATCATCCCAAAAAGCTTAAATGAAAAACTGCAACCATGGTTAAACAATTTTCATTTAACTTCAATATACCATATTTTTGATTTAAGTTCAATAGGTCATGAGAAATTATAGAAAAAAGCTTCATTCGCCGATTATCTTAACCAGCACTCTTTTATCACGCTTTCCGTCAAACTCTCCATAAAATATCTGTTCCCATGTGCCGAAATCAAGTTTGCCGTCTGTAACAGCCACAACCACTTCCCTGCCCATAATGGATCTTTTTAAATGGGCATCGGCGTTGTCTTCATAACCATTATGCGCATATTGGCTGTATGGTTTCTCTGGTGCAAGTTTTTCCAGCCATTTTTCAAAGTCCCTGTGAAGGCCTGGTTCGTCGTCATTAATAAATACACTGGCGGTTATATGCATTGCATTGACCAGGCAAAGCCCTTCCTTAATTCCGCTTTCCTTAAGGCACTGCTCTATGTTTGGAGTAATATTAATAAAAGCCCTTCTGGTAGGAGTATGAAATACCAGCTCTTTTCTGTAAGACTTCATAAACATCACCTGTTCCAAAGTATTCTGTATTAACTATAATATTATAATTGGCATTAATCAACTTTTATATCTTTAAGCCTCTTTAAATATTGCCCTGTATACGAATTCGGGTTTTTTGCCACCATTTCGGGTGTACCTGTTGCTATAACAGTACCACCCCCATCCCCGCCTTCGGGACCCAGATCTATAATATAATCGGCAGTTTTTATAACATCAAGGTTATGTTCTATAACAATTACAGTATTACCGGCATCGACAAGCTCCTGCAATACATTTATCAGCTTATGCACATCAGCAATGTGCAGACCTGTGGTCGGTTCATCCAGGATGTATAGTGTTCTGCCCGTACTTCTTTTCGACAGTTCAGTTGCAAGCTTGACCCTTTGCGCTTCACCCCCCGACAAGGTGGTAGATGACTGGCCAAGCTTTATATATCCAAGACCTACATCCTTAAGAGTATTGATCTTTCTGCTGATAGCGGGAATGTTTTTAAAGAACTCTATTGCCTCATTAACGGTCATATCCAATACATCTGCAATACTCTTGCCTTTATATTTAACTTCAAGGGTCTCCCGATTATACCTTTTTCCTTTGCAAACCTCGCATGGAACATAGATATCGGGGAGAAAATGCATTTCAATTTTTATCAGCCCATCACCTTTGCAGGCTTCGCATCGCCCACCCTTGACATTGAAACTGAAACGCCCCTGATTATAACCGCGGGTTTTTGCATCATTTGTTGATGCAAACAGGCTCCTTATATGATCAAACACGCCTGTATAAGTTGCGGGGTTTGAGCGGGGAGTTCTGCCTATTGGTGCCTGATCTATTTCAATGACCTTATCAAGATTTTCTATCCCTTTAATCTCCTTATGAGCCCCTGCTTTTGTTTTCGCCCTGTTCAGCCTGGCAGCAAGTTCTTTATATAAGATTTCATTTACCAAAGAACTTTTTCCCGAACCCGATACACCGGTAACACATATAAGCAGACCCAGCGGAAAACTAACGTTAATGTTCTTAAGATTATTTTCACAGGCACCTATTATTTCCAAAGTCTTCCCATTGGATGTTCTTCGTTTTACAGGTACTTCTATGGTTTTTTTACCGCTTAAATACAGGCCGGTAATGGACCTGGGATTATTAATAATATCATCTAACGTACCCTCCGCAACAATATATCCGCCTTCTACACCTGCTGCAGGTCCCATATCAATAATATGATCGGCACAACGCATGGTATCTTCATCGTGTTCCACTATTATAAGCGTATTACCCACGTCCCTGAGCTTCTTCAGTGCGGCTAAAAGCTTGTCATTATCCCTCTGGTGAAGCCCTATGCTTGGCTCATCCAGAACATATAACACGCCTGTTAAACCCGATCCTATTTGCGTAGCCAGACGAATTCTCTGAGCTTCACCCCCCGATAATGTACCCGCAGAACGCGACAATGTAAGATAGTCCAGACCAACATTGACTAAAAAGCCCAGCCTGGCTTTAATCTCTTTAAGGATTTGCTCGGAAATAAGTGTTTCTTTTTCGGTAAGCTTAAGAGAAGAAAAGAACTCAATGCAATCCTTTATTGGCATTTTAGTGACCTCTGCTATGTTTTTACCTCCTACGGTAACAGCAAGGCTCTCTTTTTTCAGCCTGTCACCATTACATTCATAGCATGGAATTTCAGCCATAAATTCCTCATAGTAGCGTTTCATACCTTCAGAACTGGTTTCCCTGTATCGCCTTTCCATGCTTGTTATCACGCCTTCAAAGGGAGCATAAAAGGTTCCGCTCCCATTTGTGCCCCTGTCGTAACTTACCTTTATTTTTTCATTGCCTGTACCATATAATATGATATCCATTATTTTTTTCGGTAATTTCCCAACAGGTGTATTAATATCAAAATCGTAATGTTTTGCCAAAGCAGCAAGATACATATAGCCATAGCTGTCGCTATTGCCAAAATTCCACCCTCCGGCATTGATTGCACCTTCAGCAAGCGATTTCGAATAATCGGTAATCACCAGGTCAGGATCTATTTTTCGAAATGAGCCTAAACCGCTGCACGCCGGACATGCTCCAAAAGGGTTGTTGAATGAAAACATTTGTGGGGTAAGCTCTTCTATACTGATGCCACAATCGGGGCAGGCAAAATTCTGGCTGAATAATATTTCTTCACCGCCGATAACATCTACAAGAAGTAGACCTCCAGACAGGCGGATAACGGTTTCAATTGAGTCGGTAAGCCTTTTTTGAATACCGGGCCTAATAATGAGCCTGTCTACAACAATTTCAATTGAGTGTTTTTTATTCTTTTCAAGCTTTATGTCTTCATGGATGTCTACTACCTCTCCGTCAATGCGCATTCGGACATAACCGTTTCTTTTTGCATCGGCAATTAATTTGGTAAATTCGCCCTTTCTTCCCCTTACCACAGGTGCAAGCAACTGTAGCCTTGTACCTTCTTCCAGGGCCATTATACTGTCCACCATTTGATCTATAGTTTGCTGCGATATTTTATTTCCGCATTCGGGGCAATGGGGCACTCCAATTCTGGCATAAAGAAGCCTCAGGTAATCATAAATTTCTGTTACCGTTCCAACTGTTGAGCGGGGATTACGGCTTGTGGTTTTCTGATCGATCGAAATTGCAGGGGATAACCCCGTTATATACTCTACATCGGGCTTTTCCATAAGCCCTAGAAACTGCCGGGCATAGGATGATAAAGATTCAACGTACCTTCTCTGGCCTTCGGCATAAATGGTATCAAAAGCCAGTGATGATTTACCCGATCCGCTTAAACCTGTAATAACAACCATTTTATTGCGGGGTATTTCCACGTCTATATTTTTTAAATTATTCTCGCAGGCACCTTTTATATAAATACTGTTTTTCATCTAAATCCGCTCCATGCTAACAAAAAGGTAGAATATAACACATTGGCTGTCGTATCTTCATTTTGATTAATATATTTACCATTATTTAAGTACAATAATCTATTAATGTGACCTAATAAATTATATCAAAACACATATAAATATGCAAACATTTGTTCGGTAAAATGTGATAAAAAAAGAAGTCTGGTATAAAAAGGCCGGGACTCCTCTAAAGTACCAAAACAACTGATTTTCAACACACACTTTGAACATTTATCAGTTCTCAGTCTTTAACAACTGCCCTTCTTACAAGAGGCCAACTGAACGCAATAAATAATCCGAACAAAATAAAGCAGGACAGCATACACATTGAAGGCCTTCTGAAGGCCGCTTTGGTAATTTTAATGAACACTGATAAAATATGATAAAACCTGGGGTTCAATGCTTAAGCATCCTTCCTCCAGCCCAACGGGTAGTATGCAGCCGGGTTCTCAGGAATCTTTGTTGTCTCTTCATTCCTTGTGCTTCTCACAGGTTTAACCTTTTTTGCTGAACATACATTTCCATTCCTGCCTCTTAATATAGCTTTGCAAATTATATCCATTAACTTAAAGCGCCTGTAATTATTTTTTCTAATCCGGGTCTTCATATAAATCAACTCCTTTTGAACCCTTTTTAAAGTTCTGAAATTTTCTTCTTTTCCTGTTTATCCTAACTCCATACAAAATGATCATCCGTTCATACCTTCCTTTATCATTTTCTTTTCACTTTGCCTTCTTTTCTTATTATTCCTCAGTTTGTTTTCCTGCACTCTTGTTCTGGGATTAATGCTCCATTTGCTGCGTATTTTTTTCATATAATCATAAGTTGTCTTCCTCTCTTTCATACTCCCCTCTCCTTTTCAAATTTCCAAATTCATCGGTTTATTGCTACCTGTACATGGTTTTTGCTTTGTGCGTTACAATGTTTTCAGGCAACAAAAAAGCACGCTACCGCGTGCTGTTCTTCTGACTGTAATTTAGTGTTGTAATGCAAAATATTTCTCAGCCTGGTTGCTTTGTAACGCACCGGAATAACATCCGCTCGGCTTCAGCTCATGCTTTTGAAAAAGTAATCCTTATTACAGGTTTCGGTATTCCAGTGCCGGATATTCAGTTATCGAAAAACCACCTTTTTTAAACATATTGACATTTACAACACTCCCTTCATTATTTTTCTCTAATCCTGCAAACAGAAGGATTATGGAACTCATCTCCTGAAACATTATAAAATTAGCTCCATTCTTTGTCAATGTAAAGAATGGTTATACTTATTTATAAAATCAGGAAGAGCAAAAAAATTTCAATTAATGGTCTCCAGTTTTTCAACAGCACTTTTAAGCGAGGTCAGTTTATTGGACTGAACAATGTTATACAAGCTCATTAACTTTTCTTCACAGCAATAATCTACTTCCAGTTCAAGCTCAGGAAACACACCCCGCAATTGTTTCAATAAGCTATAATAGGCCTCAAGCTTTTCGCTGTTTTTACGGTCTGTCATATACCCCCCGCCAATCAACACAATTAAACAAACCACAAAGACAGCCACTGAGGAAATAATGGATTGGAAAAGAATATAAAAGCATGTACCTATAATTAAACACTTTGTAAATTCCCTGGAATAGCTTTTTAAATCAAAGGTTTTACACTTTTCAATCATTCTGGGCAGATCTGTAAATTCTATATAACGATACTCCTTGGGCAAAAGTTCCCTTGCATTAAGACATTGCTTCCGTATATCTTCCGCCTCCCGATATGCCATGGCACCCCGCTTTAAAAGGCTTGCCAAAGCTTCACTTTCGTCTTCAACGTTTTTATTCTTCGAAAAGTATGCATCCAACTCCGGGAAATCCATATTATTATTGAATTCTGCCATTACTTCCATCCCCTTTCCATTAATCTCCCGGCAACATTACGAAGCACGTCATCCGGTGGATAGTCGAGAGTATCAGATACTCTCTCATCTGCAATAACCAATGCCATGTACAACGGAATATCATTTTTCGGTACCTGGTAACATTTTTTGGATAGTACATTATACATATCCTGTATAGGATTTCTATCGGGTGACTTTTTTGTGCCATACATTCCATAATAGGCATCCCGAGCCAATAAATAGGTCATCATAGCCAGGGAAAGCCTTTCCTTTGGAAAAAGTCTGGTTAGTATTTGTTCTACTTTTTGCTTTTGCCCCTCACCATATTTAAATGCCCATTTCGTATATTCATCAAGCTCTGCCTGCTTTTGCGCCTTTGTCTTAAAAGACAGCCATTGAATCTCTTTTCCCATCCTTGTATCCCCCATAATATATGATAGCTACGTTACTGCAGGAAGAAAGCTAAATTACAAACACTCCAATAGCGTTCTCCAAATCCTGCATTATAAGCTGTAGTTCCTGCATTGAATTGTTTAACTCCTTTGCCAAATCAAGCTGTGAATGGGCAGTATTATTGACCGTTGAAGATGATGCCGCTGTTTCCTGATATACAGCCGAAATATTTTCAACCGCACCCAAAACAGTCACCCTGTCATCATCCATATTTTTAATATTATTTATTATCTTATTTAGGTACTCAAGCAACTGGTTAAGGCTTAAATCTATATTGTCAAAAGCATCCTTCGTGATATCCACACTTTCAACCTGTGCTATTACTTCTGATTCGGCATCATGCGATGAAGCTACCACTAATTTTGTGTTTTCGTCAATATCAACTACTGCATCCTGTATCTTTTTGGCTTCCTTCATAGAATCTTCAGCCAGCTTGCGAATTTCATCAGCCACCACAGAAAAACCTTTTCCTGCCTCACCTGCTCGTGCAGCTTCAATTGATGCATTTAATGATAACAAGTTTGTCTGTTTTGCTATCCCGTTGATAATATTGGCGAACTCTGCAATTGATGCCGATCGCCTGCGAAGTATATTGATGTCTTCGATAAGCTTTTTCATTATGATACCGGTCTTTTTAGATTGCTCGGTCAGATTTTCCATCATATTCATACCTGTTTGAATATACAGTTGAGTATTATCGGCAAGCTTTTGTATATCATTTATATCCCCGTTCAACATCTTCATTTTATTAGACAGCTCGTCCATTTTGCAGTAGCAAACCTGGGATTCCTGTGCCTGATGAGAAATCCCCTGATCAATCTGTTCTATTGCATAGGTTATATTATCACTTGCTTTAACCAGTTTTCCTGAAGCCCGTTCCACATTATCTATGGAGGCAGCCACCGACTTAGAAATATCAAATACCTTGGAAACCAAATTTCTGGTATTTTCCGTCATGTTTTTTGCACTTTTTGCCAACACACTGACTTCATTGCGGGATTTAATGTTCATGTCAACCGTCAGATTGCCTTTTGCTACTTCCGCGAGCTTTTGGGATATAATTTTTATTGATTTTTCAATTCCCGTAGTGATAAGAACACCCAATAGACCTGAAAGGAAAATGGCTGATATTACAAGCAGAAAAGTTGTAGTTCTAATTTTATTAGCGCTTTCCATTACTGATGATTTGGGTATCGCCACACAAACAGAGTAAGATTCATCTTTGCTATGATGAAGCATAAAAAGGTATTCCTGGTTGTTATGGGTAACATAATTACTATAACTGCCATTTAAATCCTTTATATCACTCCGATACCAGGGTTGAGCCATGAAGGTGAATCGGTCTGAGGCTGCACTCACTTCTCTTCCATCAGCAGTTATAAAGGAGGAAAAAACCCCCTCTGCAAAATTTACAGCGCCAAGTATTTCGGTAATTTTTTCCCTGTCCAGGTCTATCACAATATAGCCCATTTGGCTACTAAGCTGGCGTATGTAAGAGCAGGCATAGCTTTGGCTACTGTTCAACATGGAAGCATCTAAAGTGGCATGAGTACCCACCCAGCCCATTTTTCCGCCTGCCGACACATTGATATTCTTTAGATCTATATTTTCAAACTCATTATAGAAATCTGAGATTTTTCTTCCGAGCGTCGATAATACTTCACCATCGCTTGGAATTATATAAATATTTTTTATGTAGTCACCGGAATGTTTAACTGTACTTAAGGTTGAGGTGATAGCAACTTTTTTATCCTGAAGAATTGAAGGGTTATCGTTATATTGCCCTGATACGTACGCCCTGATATCAGTATTCATAGCAAGTTCAACCATCTTGGAATCTATAGTATCTTTAATGAAGTCAATATGCTCTGTTATCATACCTAATGTATTGGAAGTAGATAGTTCGTAGCTCATTCTTAAACCTTCCGAGGCGTTTTTATATGAGCGTATACCCACAATTGTCATGAATATAATTGGTAAGGCAAATCCTATTAATAGTTGAAATTTAATACTCTCAAAAAATATAGGCGTTTTCTTACTATTTACCGGGGGCATTTCAGAATTGTTTACTTGAGCATCGTTTCCAGCCTTTTTAAATACTTTAAAAAATGTTCCATAACCAAATTTACGGTTTTTCATTCCATTAATCCCCCCCCTTATATTAAATGTACGCTCTCGAAAAGTCGAAAGCCTTAATATGACCCATTTAAGGGTTCAACTTTTTTGTTTCACCCCCAAAAAATGTCCAAAAACTTATTTGATTTTTCCAGTTAAAATAACCACATTTTAACATTACTGTAACACATACACCTTGACAAACGTGTGTTCGCCCCATAATTGAAGTATATGGTATTTATTACCAATAACTTCGGGGGTGATCCATTTGTTAAGGAACTGGGAACAGCATTCAGAATACCAGAAGAAGCTAATGATGCACTTAGTAGTAATGCATCCGATACAGAAAAACAGGCTAATCCAGCATTCTAAAAGCATTTCAAAGCTTTATCTGCTCAACCTGGATAGCCTGCTTCCTGTGATCAAGCCATTATACCCTGGTTTAGGCCGACCCGCCAAAAACCAACAAGGAATTATTCGTTCCTTAGTATTAATGCTTGATTTCAAAGAACATTCTATCACAAATTGGGCAAAAACTGTAGCAAATGATCCATTTTTATTTAATCTTTGCGGCTTTGATAGCAAAACCGCACCCGGGGCATCTTCCTATTACGATTTCTTAATCCGCCTTTGGCAATCCGACAGGTCTGTACATGTTAAGCGAAAACTGCATCCTAAGAAGTTTTTATCCAGGGCCGGGAAAAAGCTA
>Ga0209537_1000873_pt1 | contig 35885 bp, 34 predicted proteins | sample BioPla4DNA1_FD_187698 | JGI IMG/M metagenome (GOLD analysis project Ga0209537, IMG submission 187698) | Biogas fermentation microbial communities from Germany - Plant 4 DNA1 (SPAdes) (version 2) | ecosystem: Engineered > Bioreactor > Anaerobic > Digestate | place: Bielefeld, North...
TAATGGTTCATCAATTGTGCTCCCCGTGAGGCTTGCAGAGGTAAGCCTTCTACCAGCAGAGCCAGGTCAGAAGTAGTCCCTCCAATATCTATTACCAGGGAGTTTTTATTATCCATGGTAAGAGCTAGAGCTCCCATAGTGCTGGCAGCTGGTCCGGAAAATATAGTTTCACAGGGGTAGTGCCGGGATATGTCTAAAGGTAAAGTTCCCCCATCGGCTTTAAGAATGTGGACTTCTATGTCAGCTCCTCTTTTTTGTAACGCTTTTTCCACTTCATCAACAAAATGCTGCCATTCCCTTGAAATCATAGCGGTAAAATAGGCCGTAGCTGCACGGCGGGGAAAGTTCAGCTGATTGGCAATATCACAGCTGAGAAACACCTCTAGATCGGGATATTCCTGTTTAAGAATATCAGCGGTCTGGCTTTCATGACTGCGGTTACGGTTGGAAAACTTACCAGCTATAGCGGCTCTTTTAATACCCATCTGTTTAAGTTTATCCGCCAAAGCTCTGATTTCGTTAACAGATATGGGTTCTATTTCCCGACCGCGAAAATCAATAGCGCCTGTGATAAAGAAGGTATCGGGTGATAATTGATAAGCATCATGAGGAAGGCCGTATCCAGGTATTAAAATCAGGGCGGTGCGTTTTCCTTTGCCCGTAGCCAATAAATTAGTTACCAAAGTAGTACTGAGAACAATTCTCTCCACTGTCTTTTCTTCAGGCACAACTGATAAAAGCTCATTGAGAACCTCCAGAATCACTCTATCTAGGTTATCATTGTCGGTGGGCCGTTTTACAGATTCTTTAATAACCCGGCCATCAAACAATACACCATCCGTAAAGGTTCCTCCCACATCAATGCCAATTAACAAAATTGCCACCTCCTACAGGTTGGGTCAGGACAGGCTCTCCTTCCATTCGTATAATAATGACAAAGCATTCCGAGGTGATAGTTCATCAAGTTCCAAAACCCGCAGCTTTTCAATAATAGGATTTTCCTCCGCAAATAAGCTGGGTTGCTCCATAAGTCCAGGCGGTTGTTTATTACCAGACTTGGTTTCCAGTTCACCCAGAATTTCCTGAGCCCGTTCGATGATATCCGGCCGCAGACCAGCTAATTGAGCAACATGTAAGCCGTAACTCTTATCAGCCCGGCCAGGCAAAACCCTTTTTAGGAAAACCACACTGTCTCCAGAGTCCTGAACTGAAACCGATAGATTCACAACCCCTTCAAGGGCATCCTCCAGTTGAGTTAATTCATGATAATGAGTGGCAAATAGAGTACGCGCACCAATATTACTCACTATGTACTCAGAGACTGCCTGGGCTAGGCTCAATCCATCGTAAGTACTGGTACCCCGCCCGATTTCATCCAGAATAATCAGGCTGTCGGCCGTGGCATTATGGATGATATTAGCTACTTCCACCATTTCCACCATAAAGGTACTCTGACCAGCACTGAGATCATCTGAAGCTCCTACCCTAGTAAATAAACGGTCTACCAATCCTATATGAGCAAAATCAGCGGGAACGAAACTTCCCATTTGAGCCATTAATACCAGTAAAGCAACTTGCCGCAAATAGGTGCTCTTGCCGCCCATATTAGGTCCAGTAATAATAGCCAATCGAGCATCCTTTTGGTTTAGTTTAACATCGTTGGGAACAAAACGCGAATTTACCAGGTATTTTTCCACCATGGGGTGACGGGAGGCACGGGCGTTAATAACACCGCTGTTGTCAATTACCGGACGTACATAGTTATTGGCAAAGGCCGCTTCCGCCAGTGACAATAATACGTCCAGAACAGCTATTTGGTCTGCAGTTATTTGAAAACGATGTAAATAGAGCAGTAGTTCTTCCCGTATTTCACAAAACTTGGCATACTCCAAAGCAAAGAGTTTTTCTCTAGCTCCCAGTATACGCTCCTCATATTGCTTCAATTCATCACATATGAATCGTTCGGTGTTCACCAGGGTTTGTTTGCGATGATAGTCCTCAGGAACTAAATGCAGATTAGATTTGCTGATTTCTATGTAATAGCCAAACACCTTATTGTAAGCAACTTTTAAGTGTTTGATTCCCGTGCGCTCTTTTTCACGACTTTCAAAGGCAATGAGCCAGTCAGACCCTTCCTCTGATAATTGCCGCAGTTCATCGACTTCGGATGAGTACCCGTTCTTGATTATGTCTCCTTCACGTAATGACATAGGAGGATTATCGCTGATGGCCTTGTTGATAAGATCATGCATGTCTGGTAAAGTATCCAGCTCGGCAATTTCTTTAAGCAACTCGCAACTGGTTTCCCTCAGCATCCCTTTAATTAGCTCAGCCTTCTCCAAAGACTGTTTGGCCGCCACCATATCCCGGGGAGTAACTAACTGACTACCTATTTTACCTGCCAGGCGTTCCATGTCGTATACACCTTTTAAGGCTTCTCGCAAACTATCGCGCAGTACCATGTTTTCTTTTAATTCCTGTACGGCATCATGGCGTTTATTAATCGTCCGCCCATCTTTGAGAGGAAGTTCGATCCAATTCTTCAGTCGCCTTCTGCCCATGGAGGTACAGCAGTAATCCAGAATAGATAATAAAGAGCCCTCTCTTTTGCCATCTCTCAAGGTCTTGGTTAACTCTAAGTTACGGCGGGTGGCTGTATCCAGGTTTAAGTACTGGTCGCTGTAATGAATGCTTATAGCTTGCAGGTGATGAAGATAAGCATGGCAGGTCCTTTCAAAATAGCTAATGATAGCAGCTGCCGCAATAACCGCTAGGTTATAACTATCGTCAATACCGAACCCTTCCAGAGTAGCAACCTTAAAGTGGCGCTGCAAAATGTCGCAAGCCATACTATAGCTGCTAGGGAAATCGGTAGCAACTATCGACATATTGTTTAATTCAGCCTGCTCCTCTATCCATAGGGATGGTTGATTTTCATTTAAGAGACATTCGCTGGGGTTTAAGCGCATAATTTCAGCATAAAGCTGGCTGACTGCGTGTTCACCATTCCACTGGCAAACCTTGAATTCGCCAGTGGATATATCTGCAAAGGCCAATCCAGCCGAATCCTCATCAACGCTTACCGCTGCCAGGTAATTGGGCGCAGTTTCCGAAAGCATATTATCCTCAATAACAGTACCTGGAGTGATAACCCGCACCACTTCTCTCTTAACCAATCCCTTAGCTTCACGAGGATCCTCCACTTGTTCGCATATGGCTACCCGAAAACCGCGCGCTATCAGCTTAGCAATATAGTTGTGGGCTGAATGATGAGGAACCCCACACATAGGAACTCGACCAGCATTCCCAGCATCACGGGCAGTTAAAACTATTTCCAGTTCCCGGGAGGCGATTTGGGCATCTTCGAAAAACATTTCATAAAAGTCTCCCAGGCGAAAAAACAGTAAGGTGTCCGGATATTCATTTTTTATTTCTAGATATTGTTGCAGCATGGGAGTGTACTTGGACATACCTATAACCTCTCAAAAAGAAAGACTTAGATATCTAAGCCTTTCTATACAGTATTATTCTTCGTTGTTTCTTCCTTAACTGCAGCCTCCACCACAGCTGTCGCATGAGTCAGGACTGCAGCTTCCAGTGCCAGAAATAGCTTGGTTCATGGCAAAATAAACGGCTTGCATTAAATTGTCAAACTTTTCCTGGGCTTGAATTAATTCGTTTATAATACTATTGGCGATTAACTGCTGTTCTAAAATATTAATGTGATCCTCCTCAGCCTTGGTAACTAATAAACCGTCCTGGAATTTGTGCTCCAATTGGCTTTTGGCATCCTGGTATTTAATTAACAGGTCATAGGCACTTCTGTCCTGAGCCAGCTTCATTTGTAAAGCTTTCAGGCGATCAACTTCGTCTGATTCAGATACAGCCGTACCTAATTCAAAGGCCAACCGGATAATTTCTTCAGTAGTCAATATCTTTATCCTCCCAACTATGTGCAGAATCAGTGTCTGCAATTCTTCCATTATTCTAGCATGAATCGGTTAAGCAATTAAATTGTTTCCAAAAAAACTTTTGACTTAACTACTTTTTACTGCCGGCAGTACTTCCCCGAACAGTGAGAAAGATTTTCCTTCCACTATTCTTACGGGGATTATTTGCCCAATTAGATCTTCTGACCCTGGTATTATTACAACGCGATTGGTTCTGGTTCGGGACGTTAATTTGGTTTTATCGGTTTTGCTGGGTCCTTCCACCAACACCTCTTCCACTTTTCCCTCCAGTGATTGATTGATTTCCCGCGCTATACGGTACTGAACCAGATTTAGTTGGTTGAGCCGCGCCTTTTTAACTTCCAGGGGCACCTGATCGGTAAACTCGGCAGCTCTGGTACCACTTCGGGTTGAATACATGAAAGTAAAAGCAGCATCAAAGCGTACTTTTTCTACCATATCCAGAGTATCGGCAAAATCCTCATCCTCTTCTCCGGGAAAACCTACTATTAAATCACTGGTAATAGCCACACCAGGTATTCTTTCGCGTATGCGATTGGTTATTTCTAAATAATGCTCCCGGGTGTAACCCCGGTTCATACGCTTGAGAATCCGATTACTACCTGCCTGCAAAGGTACGTGTATATGCTCGCAAATCACCGGGTTACCAGCGATGGTATCTATTAACTTATCCGACATATCTTTAGGATGGGATGTGGTAAAGCGAACCCGGTCTATTCCCTCCACTCGAGCAGTCATTGCTAAGAGATCGGCAAAATCAATTTCCTCATCCAAACCCTTGCCATAAGAATTAACATTTTGCCCCAGCAGGGTTACCTCACGGTATCCCTGATCGGCTAACTCCTGGACCTCCTTTAATATGTCTGCCGAACGGCGACTCCTTTCCCGGCCTCGGGTATAAGGAACAATACAATAGCTGCAGAAATTATTGCACCCGTACATTATATTTACAAAAGCACTAATTCCAGGCCGCCGGACGGAGGGAAGGTTCTCCTCCACTTCACCTTCTTGGTCCCATACCTGAAACACTGGGGTCTTAGACTGCCTGGCTTGTTCAATCAAATATGGCAATTCGTGAATATTGTGGGTGCCAAATACCACATCTACTCCTATCTTTTTCAGACGGGCTTGGACCTCGGGAAGCTGAGCCATGCAGCCGCCAAAAGCAATAATCAAATCGGGATTGCGGCGTTTTAAGGCACTTATTTCTCCCAATTTTCCATATACTTTGTTTTCCGCTGAATGACGCACACTGCAGGTATTAAACAGTATTATGCTGGCCTCTTCCGGCTTATCCGTAGCACAATATCCCATGGCTTCTAAAAGGCCGTTCATGATTTCCGAATCACGGACATTCATCTGGCATCCATACGTCAATGTGAGGTAAGCCGGTGCTTTTTCAAGTTGTTGATCCACCTTGTCTTTATCACCTCGCGTCTATATATTATACCTTTTTTGCCCTAAAATATCTTTTGCCCATGAAAAAACCCGATCCATTATGGACCGGGCTGAATATTAGGAAAAGAGAAGTGGTCACATGGTCACTTTACTGGTGTTTTTCCATATACCCATTTTTTCAGCCTCTTTTACCAGGGTATCCCGGAAATCGGGATGAGCAATACTTATCAAAGCTTCCGCCCGCTGCCAGGTGGACTTACCCTTCAAATTGGCTACACCGAATTCAGTCACTACTAGATGGGTCACCTGTCTGGGAACAGTAATAATTGAACCCTGTGGCATAGTGGGTTTTATAGTGGAGGTCACTGTGCCGTCCTTGGTCTTAAATGTAGATGGACTACATAAGAAGCTCTGGCCGCCTTTGGACAAATAGGAACCCAAAACAAAGTCCAGCTGCCCGCCGTTTCCGCCGATGTGCAGTAAGCCTGCTGACTCAGAGTTGACCTGGCCAAAAAGATCCACTTCTAAACAACTGCACACCGACACAAAGTTATCGATTTGGGCTATAGTACTGATTTCATTCACATAATCAACCGGACATACGTGATGCAGGGAGTTGTTATCGATGAAATCGTAAAGTTCCTTGGAACCCATGGCAAAAGTCCAGACCATTTTGCCCCGATCCAGGTTTTTATTGCCGGTTATTTTACCAGCTTTGTAGAGATTCAGAAAAGCATCCACAAACATTTCCGAATGAACACTGAGATCTTTAATATCTGAATCACATATAAAAGACCCCACTGTATTGGGCAGGCCGCCAATCCCTAACTGCAAGGTACTGCCCTTTCTCACCCGCTCCACAATATGAGCAGCTATTTGGCGGTCTACTTCGGTGGCTTCCTTTCCAATTAAAACCGGAAGTTCCTGGTTGCTGCCCTGGACGATATAATCGATCTGGGAAATATGGATGGCATTTTGCATACCATGAACCACCGGCATCTTTTCATTAACTTCAACTATGACAACCTTAGCTTTATTAACTATGGCCGGTGCGTCAGCTACCTGGGGCCCCAGGTTAAAATAGCCGTGTTTATCCATGGGGGCTACCCTCAGCATGGCTACATCAAGATCTATATCCTGGGTAAAGTATTTAAGCTGTTCTCTGAACTGAACCGGAATATACCAGCAGGTACCCTGACGGTTCATTTTCCTTTCCACGGCACCAAATTGAGTAGAATTAAACCTGATATGCTGGACCTTTGGATCAGCTTTGACAATAGCCGGCGGTTCCGAATAAGGCCAGATAGTTGTAATAACATTTACATCAGTTAATTCATTCACCCGGCCTGCCAGAGCTTGATCTAAGTCCCAAACGACCCCGCAGAATGCACCGTAGTGTATGGTATCTCCGGATTTTATTGTCTTAACCGCCTCCGCCGCCGTAACTAGTTTCGAACGATATTCTTCGAGTAGTGCCGACATTGTTAGTCTCTCCTTAGCAAAGTAATACTGTTTCAACTTGGATTGATTCTTTACTATGATTATTTTTTCCAGAGTTAAATTAATAAATGTTTTAGAATTTGTATTTACTTGATGTTTTCGATGATAAAAGCCACTCCCGGTCCGCCGCTGGCACATAAAGATGCACAGCCATAGCGGACATTGCGGCGTTTCATCTCATGCATCATAGTCAGTATCAGGCGCGCTCCAGTCATCCCGACGGGATGGCCAATGGAAATTCCGGAACCTACTCCATTCACCCGCTCCATATCCAGTTTAAGCTCCCGGTTGACCCCCAAAAACTGGGCAGCGAAAGCTTCATTTATTTCCCAGTAATCAATCTCATCTTGGGTCATTCCGGCAAATTTTAAGGCTTTTCTAACGGCGGGGACAACCCCCATACCCATTATGGATGGATCAACGGCTCCTGAAGCAGAGGCGACTACCCTGGCCAAAGGCTTAATGCCTAATTCTTTAGCTTTTTCAGCAGACATCATTATAAGTGCTGCTCCCCCATCATTAAGGCCAGAGGCATTGCCGGCCGTCACAGTACCACCTTTCTTGAAAGCCGGTTTCAGTTTGGCCAGAGATTCCAGGGTAGTATCGGCACGGGGGTGTTCATCGGTGTCCACGATAACAGTGCCTTTGCGGGTTGTTACTTCCACAGGTACAATTTCGTCCTTGAACCAACCTTTAGCAATGGCATTACAGGCTCTTTGATGGCTTAACACGGCCAGTTCATCCTGCTCTTCCCGGCTAATATTGTATTTCTCGGCAATGTTTTCGGCTGTAACTCCCATATGGTAATTATTCCAAGGATCTATCAGACCGCCTACCATCAGGCCGTCCAATATCTGCTCGCCATGACCCAGTCGATATCCCTGGCGAGCCCGCATTAGGTAATAAGGGGTATTAGTCATACTTTCCACCCCTACCGTCGCTCCCACTTCAATTTTGCCCAGCATAATCTGTTGAGAGCAAACTTCTGCTGCCCGCATAGATGATGGGCATTGCTGGTGAATGGTAACCGCAGTGGATTCAACGGGACAGCCTGCTCCCAGGGCAATTAAACGGGCACTGTTGCCGGGAGAGGAGGACTGGTTACAGTGCCCCCCTACTACTTCTTCAATTAAACCGGCACTGACTCCAGATTTCTCAAGGGCTACTTTTAGAACGATGATCCCCAGGTCCACCGGATTCTTGCTGGCTAGTGAGCCATTAAAATCTCCCACTGGTGTACGGGCTCCACCTACAATTACAACTTCATGCATAATCAATTCTCCTTTCCATATCTGCCTGTAAATTGCGGTTTACGCTTGTCCAAAAAAGCCTTCATACCTTCCTTCTGGTCCTGAGTGGCAAAGAGGTCTGACCAAGCTATTGCTTCCAGTTCAGTACCAGATTTTATATCCAGGTTGATGCCAATGTTTACAGTTCGTTTGGCCATTCTCAGGGCCAGGGGTGGTTTGTTGGATATTTTTTCCGCCATTTTTAGGGTTTCATCCAACAGCTTCTCATCGTCAACAACCCGGTTAATCAGTCCTAATTCCAGTGCGGCCGAAGCATCGATATTGTGACCCAGGAAAATTAATTCTTTAGCCTGGGCACTGCCAATTAAGCGAGGTAATCTTTGCGTTCCGCCGGCTCCCGGCATGATGCCCAGGTTGATTTCCGGCAGTCCAAAACGGGCACTGTCTCCCGCCAGGCGTATATCAGCTGCCAAGGCAATTTCAAAACCGGCTCCCAGTGCATATCCCTTAACAGCAGCGATTACCGGCTGCGGCAAGTTTTCTATTTTGTTGAAAGTAGAAATAAAGGCAAAATTGCGCGCTTCTTCAGGAACCATATCGGCCATATCATTTACATCGGCCCCAGCAGCAAAATGCTGGCCAGCTCCAGTCAATACCACCACTCGAATGTCGTTGTTTCCGGCTATTATATCGGCTGCTTGATCAATTTCGTCAACCATCTTACGGTTTAAGGCATTAAGCACTTTGGGGCGATTCAAAGTTAGAGTGGCTACATGTTCATTTATTTCCAAGACAATGTGCTCAAAGGTCACACTACTCACCGCCTGTATCTAATTGGTTATAGTCGTAAAAGCCCTTTTGAGTTATACGGCCATACTCTCCCTGGGTAAAAATTTTTGCCATAGCGGGAACTGGGCTTTTCATTAGTATCCCCTCTGATGGGGTGTTACTCGTCATCTTTGGCACCGGTCAACGTGTTGTCATCATTTCCGCAAAACCTTGTATACGAGTGCGCAGCTGTTCTACTGAGTCAGCCTGCTGTTCCAACTCCATATACAAGTGAGGAATACCAGCTTTTTCGAATTCCTTCTTCAGAATGGGATAATCGAATTCTTCCGGTTCACAGAATTTCATCATGGTTACAATTACCGCATCAGCTCCCGTGTCCCGGACCATATCAATCAACATATTGCTGCGCTGTTTCTGGGGATCATAAGCCAATGAGCACCCCAGTATATTAGCCCAACGACGAGCCAAACGTTCCAAGGGAGCGCCGCCGGCTGGGACATCGGTCCGAAATTGCCTGGATTCTTGAGCTAAATCATCACCCACTACTACCAGATTATATTGATTAAACAGTTCCAAAAAACCGTCTGGCTCGGCCATAATGCCGGTCAGGATTACTTTAATACCGTTGCTTTTTTCGGGCGGCAGAGCTTTAAATTCGCTGATCAATGACTTGACTAAAAGGGTGTGTTTAGCTTTATCCATGAAAAAGCCTGATTTAATAACCATATGCCGCCTCTGGGCGGTAATGGTCAGCGGGTAATCTCTTGCCACCCGGGTGAACTCACGCATGGTTTTGCGGTGCTCATTATATATAACTATGGCCTGATTTATGGCTTCATCAGTAATAGCCCTTCCGCTTAAGGATTCCAACTTTTTTCTAAGCTGTTCAAATTCCTTGATTAAGTAGGATATTCCAGAAGGGTTCTTGCGGTTCTGGGGATATACCAGGCAGAAGCAAGGAACCTGTGGTACTGCTACTTTCCAATTTTCTCCTATACACTTTAAGGTATCGCAGTGCATGGGGCAGACTACAGCGGATAAATCATTGTAAATTCCCCGCATGGCAAATTCCATAATGGCTCGCATAATTGAGCAGGCAAAGCTGGGCAGGTAGGTTCCGGACTGCACTATATTAGTCTGCCCGCCCCAGACGCCTACCGGCAGCATACCACCTGCATATATGATTTCTTCCGGAACATAAATAGGCAGACATCCTATAACTTCACGCCCGGTTTCCTGCTTAAAAGCACGTACAGCATGCGCCGGATTCTTTACTACACCTTCCATTTCTCGCAAAATAGCTGCAACGGGCTCCATTTATTCTCCTCCTATCCTTTGCTGCTGTTTTCTTATTTTCATCATTTCAACCAGAGCCTGAATACGGGTTTCAAATTGAGCCTGGGAAAATGCCCGGGGATCTGTCTGATCTCCGTCAAACATTACTGACGGAACTCCCGTTCTGGCCTCCACCTGTCTTTGCACTTCATATTGGCAAAAATCCTGGGGTTTGCAGCTGCGGTTGCAATGATAAATAATACCGTCAACCTTAAAGTCTTCAACGATTTTGCAGATGTTATCTACGCGAAAATCCATATTGCGATTTACAAAATTGGAGCTATAAGCCCTAGCCATACCATCAATATCATTGCTGTCATAGATGATAGACCAGGAATCAGGATAGGTGGAACCCACCATGTTAATACCATGATTCTTGAGGAACTTGTAAGTGGCGGAGAGAGCCGTCCAGCAAGCAATACCGTCCCACATTATGCGGAACTCTTCAGGGCGGTCTTTCCAGGGTCCCTGACCGTTAGCTATCTTTTCCTCACATTCTTGGGCCAGCAGCTTGAATACCTCCACGGTTTCCTTCTTGCCTCGCATACACACGATTAGGGCCATGTAATTAAAAATATCAAAACCGTTCATTGGCGATGAGACAGCCTGAGCAAGGGCCATAGCCTTTTTCCACCACTTCGCCGCTTCACTGGATATCTCCATCACTTCCCGGAAGCGATCATAATCAAAAGGCTGTCCAGCAATCTGTTCCAATTGATGAATAGCCTCTTGGAATTGCCCTTTAATGTACTCAACACTGTAATCGTGGACTTCATAATCGTAGTTAAAGGGCATATCAAACATTATTAACGGAATCTGCAGTTCCCTGGCGATGTTCTCATACCACTTGATAACTGTATTGCAAATGTTATTGCAGCAAATGAGCAGATCCGGAAGGGGTATTTTCCCCGCCATACTTTCCTGAATTTCCAGGTAACCCATATTTACACGGGCATAGGAACAAATATCCACTGAGTAACCCTGAGACTCAGCTATTTCGATTAGTTCAGGAGATCCCTTCTTAGCTCCGATGGCTGCGGCGTGATTCTCAGGATACACTGTATAGATTCCCATGGTCTCACAAAATTCTTGAGGGGCAATGGAGGTAGACCAGGCTACCAGTTCGCCCCTTTCTTTAGCAGCTAGTGCACCAGCATAGTGGTCGTCCAGGAGCTTTTGCAGCAATTGTTTAGAAATAAGTCTTTCGCTCACCAGTTAACCCTCTTTCTATATTTAGTATTCAGTGAACCGCCTTTTTCTTTAATTAATGCAATAAATATGCCAACAGTATTGGATAATAAAATAAGGAAACCAAGGCTGGAATAAGCTCCTTTTCAGACCTTATGCTATAATTACAAGATGTTTGGAGAGTCTTTGAGTGATGCTGCACTGCATCATTATTGCATATTTGCATCAAAAGGAGGTTGTCGCCATAAAATATGCACCAGACTCAGAGTGATGAACTATTACAACAGCTACAAACCATACAAGCCGAATTGAAACACTGCCGCAAACAGGTTGAAGATTATGAAGCAGTCTTGAATTCGTCATTTGACGGAATCCTGATAACCGATGGCGAAGGCAACGTTTTGATGGTTAACCAGGCCTATGAAAGGCTAACCGGCATTAAAATAGACGAAATTACCGGTAAAAACATGCGAGATATGTTAGACCCTACCTATATGCCCAATTCTGTGGTTTTGATGGTTCTGGAGGAGAAAAAGACCGTAACTATACCCCACTTTACCCGCAATGCCAAGAGCATTACCGTTACCGGCAACCCTGTTTTTAATAAACAGGGAGAAATCTACCGGGTCATTACCAATGTGCGTGATACCACGGAATTAATTGAACTGCGCCAGGAATTGCTGCGGGCTCAGGCTATGGAAAAAGTATATCATCAGCTGGAAAATGCCCGGGTGGCAGGAGAAGGCGAAGGATTTGTGGCCCTCAGTAACGCCATGAAATCTGTATTTGCCCTGGCTTTAAAAGTCAGTTCAGTAGATGCCACCGTATTAATTCTCGGCGAATCAGGAGTTGGCAAAGAAGTAGTAGCCAAGTATATTCATCAAAACAGTCCCCGCAGGAATGGCCCATTCATAACCGTAAACTGCGGGGCCATACCGGAACAGTTACTGGAGTCCGAGCTTTTTGGCTATGTAGAAGGAGCTTTTACCGGCGCCGCTCGCGCAGGTAAGGCAGGATTGTTTGAAACCGCATCCGGGGGTACCCTTTTTCTGGACGAAATTGGCGAATTGCCTTTAAGTCTGCAGGTAAAGATCCTCCGAGCTTTGGAAACTCGGGAAATAATGCGTATTGGTTCCACAAAGCCAGTTGCGGTAGATGTGCGTATCTTAGCCGCCACCAATCGAGACCTGGAACAAATGGTGGCCAATCGGCGCTTTCGCTCAGACCTGTATTACCGGCTCAACGTTATTCGGATTGCCATTCCTCCTCTGAGAGAGCGAATTGAAGATATTGTTCCTTTAAGCGTCTACTACATGAATTATTTTAACAAACGCTATCATCAAAGAAAAAAGCTGACCAGGGAGGTTATTTCTGAATTAGAAAAGTATCCCTGGCCGGGAAATGTGCGGGAATTAAAAAACTGCATGGAACAAATGGTAGTGTTAGGGCTTGATGAACTGCTGCAAATTGGTGATTTGCCCTTGTTTCACCAGGAAAGGCAAACCTCCTGCCAAGCAGTACAGGTATCGGGTATCATCCCATTAAAAGAAGCTCTTGAAGAAACTGAAAAACAACTGCTGGAAAATGCTCTGAAAAAATACCGTACCAGCCGGCAGATCGCACGAGTAATTGGCATAGATCAGTCCACAGTAGTTCGAAAATTGAACAAGTATGGTCTGCAAACTAATTAATAAAAGCCGCAAAAACAAAACCCGGGGCAAGATGCCCCAGGTTACAAGAGTACTTAATGTTCCTATTTTTGAATGTATAGCAAAGCCTCTCCGTCCAGCACCACTTCATCTTTCTGATTATAGCATTTGGTAGCCAGACGTAACATACGTTTTTTCTCGAGTTTCTCCAGGGTAGTAACTTCAGCGGTTACTGTATCGCCAACATAAACCGGCTTTGTAAAACGTATATTCTGCTGAGCATAAATATTGCCAACAGCCAGCTTAGTTATAGCAGCAGAAATAAATCCCAACACATAAATACCCGGGACAATGATATCGCCAAAGCGAGTATCTTTGCTGAATTCCTTATCCAGGTGCATGGGATTCATGTCACCGCTCAAACCACACCAAATTACTACGTCAGCATCGGTAATGGTTTTGGCAAACCTTGCTACATCACCAACATTCAAATCTTCCCACGTTTTAACTTCCTTGCTGTAATCCATTCTTAAATCCCTGCCTTTATTGCTATAATGTTAAACTTTATTTCAATTATATAGGTTCCTAATGGTAAACGCTAGTATTCTCACTATTACAGTTTAACACTTTACAGAGATTGGAACTGTTCTTTTAACTCATCTCTGAAATTAGGATGTGCAATAGCAATAAGGCGACGGGCTCTTTCCACCAGGTGCTGGCCTCGCAGATGAGCTACACCAAATTCAGTGACTACATAATCTACATCATTGCGAGGTGTGCTGATGGCATCACCTGGATTAAAGGTTGCAACTATGCGGGATATAGTACCCTTCTTAGCTGTAGCTGGCATAGCGATAATTGATTTGCCGCCCTTAGACCAGGTAGCTCCTCTTACGAAATCCATCTGTCCACCAATACCGCTCTTTTCGCTGATAATAAGAGTGGTTCCGCTGTATATATGATTCAGTTTGGCAATAAAACTGTTGATTAATTAGTTTATTATAAAATACTCCCGATAACCAGCAGTGCAGCAGGGAGGTGAGAGCAACAGGATCAGTAAGTGATTGTAAAACAGGCCTAATAATTAAAGGAAGGGGTACTAAACGTGAAAAGAAAAGCTCTAAAAGTTGTAGCGCTGATGATGATCTTGGCATTCGCTCTTATGGCAGTTGGATGCGGCGGAGGACAGGAAAACACCGGCTCCAATAACGGCTGAGAGCAGGAAGTAATAACCCTGCACTGGGGAGCTACTTCCTCACCGGAGCATTCCTACGCAACGATGGCTCAGCCCTTTGTTGATGCAGTAAAAGAAAGAACTAACGGAACCGTTATTATTTCCCCGGAATTCGCCGGAGTTCATGGTGGGGAACGTCAAATGACAGAATCGGTCATGCGCGGTGACCTGGATATGGAAATAACCTCTGACGTAGGTTTGGCAGCTTTATTCCCGGATCTGGGTTTCACCCAGCTTCCTTTCCTGTTTGAAGACTATGACGATGTTGATGCTCGTTACCTGAATGGTTGGATGGGCTGAAGTAATCGAAGAAAGACTGGCTGAAAGAGGCATTATTGTATTAGGATGGGGCGAAAACGACTTCCGTGCTTTGACTAACTCCAAGCACCCCATTTCTAAGCCAGAGGATATGGTAGGTCTGAAGATCAGAGTTCCTGAGATCCCCATGTATATCAAATGGTTTGAAGGTATGGGAACACTGCCCACACCTATGGCGGTTACGGAACTGCCCACTGCTTTGCAGCAGTGGTACTATCGATGGACAGGATAACGGTGCTATCTTGACTTATTCCTACGGGTACTACCAGTTCCAGCCCTATATGATGATTCGAAAGCGATGAGCGCTGCTCCCAGTGCTCCGGTTAATTGTGATCGGGGTGCCACCGTGATGGATACCTGGAGTTCTTTTTCCAGAGCCTTTACTACTCCGGCATTCTGGGCTACTCCACCGGTCATAACCACTTCCGGAGTAATTCCAACCCTGCCAACCAAACCGGCTACTCTGCGGGCTACAGACTGGTGAATCCCGGCTACCACGTCGGAGCTTTTTTGCCCGGCCGCTAGTTGAGATATTACTTCTGACTCAGCAAACACAGTACAGGTACTGCTAATAGGCACAACCTTATCAGCTTTATCACCTAGTACTTGCAGTTCGCTTACGTGTACCTCCAGAACTCTGGCCATTACCTCTAAAAAACGCCCGGTTCCAGCTGCGCACTTTTCATTCATCACAAAATTACTTACATAGCCTTGCTCATCTAGCTTAATTACCTTGGCATCCTGTCCGCCGATATCGATTATGGTGCGGGCAGAAGGTACAAGATGATGAACTCCTTTAGCATGACAGGTAATTTCGCTGATCTGTTCATCGGCACCCTCAAAAGTCATTCTCCCATAACCGGTTATCACTACCTTGCTGATTTCATTTCTTTCTACCTTGGCAATTTCCAAAGCCTGCTGTAAGGCCCTGGACGGACCAGTAGTACCAGTTCCCACCGGAACTGCCACTCCAGCCAGAATTTCAGCTCCATCTTTGAGAATAACAACTTTAGAAGAAGCTGAGCCAATATCGACTCCCATGGTTAACAAGTTGGTATCCCTCCCTTATTTATCCCTAAGAATCTCTGCAAATGCCTGCAGGCGAGTTCTGACCTGCTCGACTGAGTCCATCTGTTGTTCGATTTCTACGTGCAACAGCGGTATATGGCTCTCTTCCAGATCAGTTTTGATATAAGGATAATCATATTCTTCGGGATCACAGAATTTCATTTTGGTTTTGAAGAGCACGCCTCTTGTTAATTACATCTTTGTGTAATTATGGTTGATGGTGAGTAAGCTCCGCTAGGCCGCTTATTTTCTTAGATCGCATCAAGATACTTTGGGTTTAATAGAATCATAATATCCCCTTGTGTTAAACTAGGAATTACGAATTGACCTTAGAAAACGTGAGGTTGTAGTTCTTTTCCCTATGTTTAGAATTGTTAATAGCTTCCACCGTTCTCTCCCCACTTGAGTTCTTCCTTCATGTACATATATTAGCTTCGCCTCTTCGCATCTACCATCCTGGAGGGCTACATGATCTTCATCTGCTTCTATGTATAGTACTTTTACTGCCTTTTTCTTCTCCTTTATGGCAACAGCACTGTTATCTACATGACCCAGCTCGCGGATAGTGTTCATTACTGTCTGTGACGTCAGTTTTATTGTTTCGGCTGCTTTCTCCCCACTCCTTCGGTAGGGCGTACTGACGGCTTCTTCGATTAATTTTGCCTTTAAAGATGTATCAAGCTTGTCGTGTGCTTTTATGCCCACTATTTCATCTGATAGATAGCAATATTCTCCGGTCTTCTTGTTCTGATAATATGTCCTTTTATAGCTGACTTCACCAAATATAGTTGCTAGATTCTTTTGGTCAGCTTTGTTTTTTATCACCCAGTTGCGTTTCCTGTCCGTACTATTCCTTACTGCCTTGTCCACTTTTGTTAATGCTTCGGCCACTAGCTTTATCCCAATTTCGTCTAGCATTTCTTTGGTAGCAAGAATGAATTCAGATATATCTCTTTCCTCGATAAAAAGTCTTTTTAACTCTTCTTCGAATCTTTGGCTGATTGTTGCTGCAATTTTCTGTATAATTAGTTCCATAAGAGTTTCTCCTTTGCTATAAATATAGGGCTTTTGGACATCTCTATATTATCACAAGGAGATTCTCTTTCTCTTATTTATTTTTCTGCTTCTTTTTCCCAAAGTAATTTTACGCTAAGCTAATATCTTGCTGCTGACTACCATTTGTCCAATGACATAGTGAAGGTCTCCGTGTCATCAATATTATCAAGATCCTGGCTGAGTTTTTTCTGCATTTGCTGGATCTGACCTTGATAATCCAAATAATCCTTGCGCTGCACCTGGTGTTCGCTACGGCTGGCTAAATCAGCAAATAATTGTTCCAGTTCTCCCAGATGACCAAGTGCTTCGTTCAACAACAGCTCTGAATTCATCTTTACTACCTCCCAGAACTTATTACAGCCATAGTTTGCTCATAAGCTGAGTTTTTCAAACTATTAATAGGTAGCAAGGGGGCATTTGGGCATGAGATTAAAGAATTAACCGTCAATTTCGAATAATATTTGTTGAAATTACTATATTAAAAGGAGAGTTGTTATGAAGCACAATCCTGATGACCGCCGAGATAATGTAGAAAGAATCCAGTTTAACATTGACCATACCATAAGAAACATTGAGCTGGTAGAAGAGATGATGGCTGAAACCGATGATCCCAAGACAATACAAGCCCTAAAGAAAAAGAATGAGCGCCGGGAAGATGCCTTGGAACGTATGAGACTGGAAATACGCGATGAAGCCATTGACCGGGAAAAGGGGTATGAGTAATCCAACTCTTGCCATGGTTCTTATACTGATGTTACAATGTTTGTAATTTAATATAATTAGTCAGGCATATGCTGGGCCGATTATTGGCAGCGGAATAAAACCGTGGGACTATTGTTTTTGTAAATATACTAAGTCCCACGGTTTTTTTACTAATACCAAGGAGTGTTGATATGGATCGGTTAACGGTAAATATTTCTGACTTTCTTTTGCGGCACACCGTTGAGCGCACCAATAGTCAAGAATTGGCAAAACCTGAATATCGTAAACGAGTCGCCTATCTGGAAGCATGGATTAGCATCATCGGTAACATATTTTTAGCAGTCATAAAAATGGTATTCGGCCTTATGCTTAACAGTATTTCTATGCTGGCAGATGCTGTTCATACAGCTTCTGATGTATTGACTTCGTTAGTGGTAATTATAGGTTTCAAGATGTCCTCAATGCCCGCTGATCAGAGACATCCTTATGGACATGGCCGCATAGAGTTTATCGCTACCCTGATAATTGCTTTAATGCTTTTGGCAGTGGGCGTTAAGTTTGGTTACGATTCTTATCAGCGCTATTTGGCTAATACTCCAGTTCGCGGCAGCTTACTGATAGCAGCTTTTATGGTCGCAGCCGCTTTGGTGAAAGAATTGATGTCCAGAATATCCATAGAATTGGGAAACCGTATTAAGTCTTCAGCCTTGATTGCTGATGCTTGGCATCACCGAACCGATGCCATAGCCTCGTTTTTGGTAGCTGTGGCCATATTGGCATCAAAATATGGCTATTATCGCGTCGATGCCGTTTTAGGTATGGCTGTGTCAATTTTAATAATCTGGACTGGCATTGAAATATTTTTAGACTCATCTTCCAAAATAATCGGTGAAGCGGATGAGGAACAATTAGAAAGGATTAACGAATTGGCCTATACTGTACCTGGTGTAATGTCCACCCATGATATTGCTGTACATGACTATGGAGCTTACAAAGTAATCTCCCTTCATATTGAAGTGGATGGCTCATTGCCCTTGGTTAAAGCTCATGATATTGCTGAAAAAGTTGAAGATATCATAAACGGTGATTTATACGCAATGACCACGGTGCACCTGGACAGTTATAATGACACATCTCATTCCTAAAAGGAGACTTCGGATAAATAATTATAGTGTGGCTGAGGCAAGCTAATAAAAAAAGAGGTGTCGGTTATGTTAGTTGATCGTGCCCGGGAGATCATGGAGTCCAAAGGGGTAATTGAAGTTCTCTATCAGGGACATCCAGTTTGGATTGAACAGATTGAACAGGATTCGGCTCATATTCGCCTGTTGGATAATAACCACCGTTTAAGTGTTCCCATTAACATGTTGAGAGAAACTGAATGAGAGCTCGGAAGATGACCGCTGGAAGCATAGCCAGTGGTCATTTTAATTAGCCGGATTTGTATCTACATATATAATCCGAATTTCCTCCTTCGGCAGATGGGAAACGTATTATAAACCGTGTTCCTTCATTCGACGAACGTATATTTATGTTGGCTTGGTAACTTTTAAGAATGTTGTAGGTGACATACATTCCCAAACCCGTACCGTGTTCCTTGGTAGTCACGAAAGGTTTGCCAAGATGAACTTGGATTTCTTCGGGTATTCCATGACCGCTGTCCTCTACTTCTAATACAATTTCGTTATTTTGCATGGAGGTTCGTATTTCCACAACCCCTCCAGATGGCATAGAGTCCAATCCATTGCGTACCAAATTAAGGATAACCTGCCGGATTTCTCTGGGGTCAACTAATATATCCGCAGTATCACCAGTTACCAGGATCACGTCTTTGTCTTCCTTGCGAGCATCAGCCTGGAGCAACAGCAGCATAGTAGTTAATATTTCATTTAGATTATGATTTTCCACATTGCGAACCCTTGGTTTGGCTATGGATAAATACTCAGTAATTATATCATTGGCCCGTTCCAGTTCGTCGATCATCAACATAAAATAGGAAGAGTATTTCTGTAAATCCTTATCACCCTGTAGCAGCTGGATAAAACCCTTTACCGATGTCATGGGATTTCTAATCTCATGGGCTACACTAGCTGCCATCTTCCCGATTAATTCAAAACGATCAGTATTAACCATGCTGTTTAAATAGCTGAAGGGGTCTTTACAACTGATAAAAGTAAAGTCGTGAATTTGCGCTAAACCTAGAAGTTCAAGGAGTCCGCATTTCTCCAATTGAAATGGACACAAAGCAATTGTTTGCAGAGAACCAATAATATTTTCCACCTTGGCCTCATAATCTAGGTATTTTTTCCAGGATCTAAAGTCTGTCCAAACTGTACTGCCGCAAACCCTGATACCTTCATAACCATTACTAATGGCTGCCTTCAATTTAGTGATCCAGGCCTGTACTATCCTATCTGCATCTAGTTCTGAAACTTGATACCAATCACGATGATTATATAATTCTATTTGCTCTGTATATGATTGGAAATCGGGTATGGCAGCTTCTAAGGCCTCCCTAGCTTCCGAAACATCCAATGGCTCCGAAACCACCCAGATACAGAATTCATTGTTTTCTAATCCGGCCTTAAAATACGGGACAACTATCCCTAGTAAATCACTTTTGCTCCCAAAAAAGGAACAAATATGAGTACCCCACGGTATGTCGTTTATATAAGGAATGCCAACTTTGCGCAGATTTTCAACCAGTTCTTGGTCCAAGCTTGATCCCCCTTTTTGTTTTAAGTATTTTTAATTTCTCTAAATGGTTTCTGTTTCCTTTATTTGCATGTGATGTTTTTAGCGCCATCTTTTGACACTAATAATAGCTAACAATAATATAAATTTTGGTATTATTTAAGTTAAGTTTAAGCCCAAGTGTTACCAGTGCAGAGGTTGCCAGTATGCCATATTGACTAAACTGTCATTATATAGTAAACTTTTCTCAATTTATCTGGGAGTGAATTGTTAATTGGAAGAAATACCGGAGCGATGTATCTTAGGTAAGCAGTTACTTAGAATAAGCGTCAAGTATTGCCAAGCGGATTTCCATCTGTTGGTAAATACATGTCGCTTATTTTATTTTAGCAGGTGCATTAATAATATCGCCGCCCATATGGCTGGAATAATTAGGGGGTAGTTGGTTTGTCAGGAGAACACTTATTTTGGCCGTTGCTCTTGCAGCTTACTCTAATAATAATTAACGCTTTATTTGCATGTGCTGAAATTGCTGTAATTGCGATGAATAATAATAAGCTGGCTAAACTGGTTAGTATAGGTGATAAGCGGGCCGTTCGTCTGGCCCAATTAACTGAACAGCCTGCTCGCTTCCTATCAACTATTCAAGTTGGTATCACACTAGCCGGATTTCTGGCCAGTGCCTTCGCGGCTAATAATTTCTCGGATCTCCTGGTAAACTGGTTGGTTAGTTTAGGCGTTGCCATTTCTCCTGCCACCCTAGATACTTTATCTGTTATAGCCATTACTTTAATACTATCTTACTTTACTTTAGTATTTGGTGAATTAGTGCCCAAGCGGGTGGCCATGCACAAAGCAGAAGAAATAGCTCTGGCCATGTCTGGGCTGGTATATTTTGTTTCCCGGATATTCAGTCCTATTGTCTGGTTGTTGACGGTGTCCACTAACTCCCTGCTGCGTCTTATAAGCATTGACCCTTTTGCTGATAATAATGATATTACCGAGGAAGAAATTCGTATGATGGTGGATGCGGGTAGCGAAAAAGGTGCTATCAGCCACAATGAAAAGGATATGATTCAAAATATATTTGAATTCAACGATAAAAATGCGGAGGATATTATGACCCATAGAACTGAAGTGGCCATTCTTTGGATGGATGAAAGTGTCCAGCAGTGGGAGCAAACCATTTTGGAAAATCGTCATTCAGTTTATCCAGTATGCGAGCAGAGTCCCGATAAGGTTATAGGTGTATTAAAAGCTATGGATTACTTTCGAGTTAAAGATAAAACCCGTGATAATATTATTGAACAAGCCCTCAGGCCAGCTTATTTTGTACCCGAAACCGTGCGAGCTGATGTACTGTTTAACAATATGAAAAACAGCCGTAACCATTTTGCCATTGTTTTGGATGATTACGGGGGCATGAGCGGTATCGTAACCATTAATGATCTTTTGGAAGAAATTGTTGGTGACCTGGAAGATGATGATACCGTTCCAGCTGAACCTCCTTTAATTGAGCAAATTGAACCGCAAACCTGGAGAATAGCTGGGGCAGCTCCTTTGAATTTAGTCTCTCAGCAACTGGGAGTAGACCTGCCTGAGGACGGCTACGATACTTTTGGTGGATTGATATTTGGGTTACTGGGAAGTATCCCTGAAGATGGAAGCACACCCGAACTGGAGGTGTATGGACTTATAATCAAGGTTACAGAAATTAGAAATCACCGCTTGGAAACGGCTTTGGTCTCTTTCGATGAGCAGTTAGCCAGCAATTATAATTGACTAAACCGCCTCAGGCCACTCTATAATTTACGTTTGAAAAGAATACCCAGAGTATTGGGACCACAATGGCTGGAAATCGTGCATCCAGCTCTGGTTTCAATCACTTCTTCAAAATCTGCGTACTTATCCACTAGTTCTTTCACCCTGGCCACGGTTTTATCTGCACACACAGGGTGAGTTATAAATATCCGGCTATAATCGATATCGGTACGATTACTCAATCGATCTTTCACATAATGTTCCAGACAGTGTTCAAAACTGCCCCGGTACTTCTTACCAACTTTCATTTTTCCGTGTACAACTTCAATACATGGTTTTATATTGAGGATTTTGGCACCAACTGCTTCCAACCCAGAACAACGGCCTCCCTTGTGTAAATAATCGAGGCGGTCAATAACAAAACTAGCTTCTACCTTAGGAATAGTCATGTCCAGAGTTCGGCATATTTCGGTGGGGTCTTTTCCCTGTTGAGCCATAACAGCAGCATCATAAACAATATGGCCGCTGCCGGTGGAAAGATTACGCGAATCAATCACATATACATTATTGAACTGACCCGCTGCCAAACAAGCATTCTGATAACAGGTGGAAAACTCGGAGCCGATACAAATATGAATTATCGCCTCATACTGAGGGGAAAGTTCCTGGAATACCGAGACATATTGGTACACATTTACTGCTGAGGTTTTGCAGAATTGTTCTTCTTGTTCCACCAATCTAAAAATATCAGGGGGAGTTATGTCTACACCATCACGGAATACTTGCTCACCGGCGATAATATGTAAAGGAATCAAAGTAATGTTCATGGCCTTAATAATGTTTTCTGATAGATCGCAGGTACTATCTGCTGTTATTTTTACCATTCTCCTCGCCCTCTTTAGAAAAACAGTCTTTTTACTAACCACTGGTTTAATGATAAGAACCTGTAATAAGGTAATTGGTTAATATTATTGTATTTTGCTTGGCAAAAATATATCACTTCCCGCGACCAGAGAAGCTCACTAACACTAATTATATACTACCTGCCGCTGTAAAGGTTGTCTTCTCCAGCAGCTAATAGCGGCGCAGGTACGATTCTATATATTGGCGCACTTGGTGAGCAGGCTCAAATATGCCAAAGTGGCCTTCACATAATATATCTGCTTCCAACTCCAGCAGTCGCTCCATAGACCTGCGCCATTGGTCAATGTCTGATCCCCATTCCCGGTTAAAAGGACCGTGTATATCTTGTCCGAACAATACCTTTACCCCCGCACATTGGCAAAGAATTGAAATACTCCCGGGAGTATGGCCAGGAGTGTGTAAAAAGACCAGTTCCATTTGCCCCAGTTGCAATGTTTCACTGTCTTGTCTGATGATATGGTCTACCTTTACAGGTTGATAGTCAATACCGTACCAAGAGGCTGCGGTAAGCCGGGAGTCGCCCTTTTCTACAGCATCAAGCTCCAAAGCAGGGGCTACTACCTGAGCCCCAGTTTTACTCTGAAGTTCCTTTAACCCTCCAATGTGGTCGATATGACCATGAGTAACTATTATGTAGCGTATATTGCTGGCAGAAAAACCGCACTTTGCAATATTACCCAGTACCCGCTCGGTTCCCTTGCCTGCCCCAGCGTCAATAAGGGCGCATTCCTGCTCCGACTCCACTAAATATATGCAGCAATCATCTGGATGTGACAGGTTGCTTCCACCCACCTGGTAAACATGTGGACAAATTTTAACCGCCATGAGATAGTTAACCTCCTCGCTGTTCGCTATTAGCAGTTTATGGTCATTATATCCAGTGATGTTGGCACAGGCAAACCGGATTTGCGGGGCGAAAACTGGCATATAAAAAAGAAGGCCTTCTTCTCATCTGTCTCTTAAGCAAATAAGAGGTACCCTGAAAAGAATGCCTTCCCATTAAATAACCGTTAACTTTGGGTTTGAGCTGCTACCAAGCGTGTCGCCCCATACTTGTCACGTAAACGCGGTTTTTCAATCTTACCGGTTGGATTACGAGGCACATTATCAAAAATTATCACCCGGGGGCGTTTGTAGCGCGGCATAGGGGCACAAAACTGTCTTATTTCCTCCTCCGTACAGCTATAGCCCGGTTTTAATTCGATAATAGCCGCTGCTATTTCACCTAAGCGTTTATCGGGTAATCCTATTACGGCTACATCTTTTATAGCTTCATGAGCGCGGAGAAAATCTTCAATCTGCACGGGATACAGGTTTTCTCCACCACTTATTATCACGTCTTTTTTCCGGTCAACCAAATAAATAAAACCGTCTTCATCCATACGGGCCATATCACCGGTATACAACCAGCCATCCCTGAGTACTGCTGCAGTTGCTTCAGGGTCCTTATAATAGCCTTTCATGACTCCCGGCCCATTTACTACTAATTCCCCAACCTCCCCGTTAGAAATAGCAACTCCATTGTGATCAACAATCTTAGCTTGCCAGTTGTGACCGGGAACTCCTATAGCCCCAACTTTGTGGATATTTTCTAATCCCAGATGTACGCATCCAGGGCCAATGGACTCACTAAGGCCATAATTTGTATCATAGAGATGATCCGGAAAATAATTTTTCCACCGGTGAATCAAGCTGGGTGGAACCGGTTGTGCACCTATATGCATTAGCCGCCACTGGGACAGCTCATAATCATCCAGATTAACATCTCCTCTTTCAATAGCATCCAAAATATCTTGGGCCCAGGGAACTAAGAGCCAAACAATAGTGATTTTTTCTTCGGATACCGTTTTGAGTATCCATTCTGGCTTGACCCCTCTTAGCAATACGGCTTTGCTGCCTGATATAAGACTGCCAAACCAGTGCATTTTGGCACCGGTATGGTAAAGCGGCGGAATACATAAAAAGTTGTCTTCCCGGGTTTGCCCGTGGTGAGCTTGTTCGGTATAGGCTGCTGACATCAAGCTGCGGTGAGTATGCAAAATAGCTTTGGGAAACCCAGTGGTACCAGAAGAAAAGTAGATAACCGCTTCATCGTCATCAGATATCTCAATACCGGGATCTTCTGATGAGCAATTGGCCGTAAGGCGATCATAGCTCTCAGCAAAAAGAGGACGATTTTCCCCGGCATAGAATAGAATTCTTACTTTAGGGATTTGATCGATAATTGTTTCCATCCGGTCAATAAACTCCGGACCAAATATCAAGGCCGTACTATCAGATATATCCAGGCAGTATCTTATTTCCTCAGCTGTATAACGGAAATTCAGAGGAACAGCAATGGCTCCAGTTTTCAATATGCCAAAATAAATAGGCAGCCATTCCAAGCAATTCATCAATAAAATAGCCACCTTGTCGCCTTTTTTAATTCCTCGCTTGATTAACAGATTGGCCAGTCGATTTGCTTTTTCTTCGAATACTCGCCAGGTCATGTCCCGCCGGTATTCTCCAGCCGGATTATTCTCAATCAGTTCATATTCCAGCCAGGTTACGTTGTGCCTTTCCTGCAGATCCATATTAATCTCGGTGAGGCATTTTTCCTGTCCGTACATTTGTGCATTGCGTACTAAAAATTCTGTAATAGGCATTTTGTTTCCTTCCTCCCGTCCTACCTAACTAATGAATAATTATAGGTAATTGACCATACTACCATAAAAGCAGTACACACTACTGAAAATTATAAAACTTAAATGGACAGTTAACAACCACCTTATTTCGGTTCCCCCCATATAATTCCCACTATTTAACTATACCTTGTATTTTGGCGGTTCTCGCTATGTAACACCATTTTTACTCCTAGATTAATAGTCACATTCTTATTTTATATTCATAAAATGTAGACGAATCGATACTATGTTTAATAAAAACCAGCTTTAACTGTCTATGGTTATTATTTTCAGGAAGGAGATAATACTTATGGCTTATTGGCTTTTTTGCCAGGTATGTAACCAGTGGAGCAGGTTTCCCACCCCTTTATCAGAGGAAAAATCCTGTACCTTCTGTAATAGTCAGTATATAAAGTCTAAGCCCCCTTATAGCTCTCATGTAGATAAGGAGGTAATAAGTAAGTTAAAAAATCTGCAGAATAAACCACCGGTAACTACTGGCGACACAACCTCAGATAATGCTGAAGCCGAAATCATTGAAACTCGTGAAATACCCACGATTCCAGAGGAAGCCGCTAATGACAAGGCCGCTATCCTATCCGAAAAACCAGACCATGACGAAGCACCTGTAGAACCAGAAAAGTCCAGCCTGACAGAAGAACCGGCAACAACTGAGGCATCAGAGATTACTAGCCAGTCGGAAATACCATCAATATCAGAAGAACCAGTAATAACTGAAATCCCCCCTACCCCCGACGAACCTTTAGAAAAAACCGCTCCATCTTCACCATCCGAATCACAGGAAATTACCCCAGAACCGGTAAATGAAAACACTGCTGAATCAGAAGCACCAATGTCTGACAAAACTCCTGATGAAGCCGCGGAGGATTCGGAAATAGAAGTATCTCAAGAGTCATCTGATGTTGACGAAACTACTGCAACAGATGATGTGCCCGAAGAATCGGAACGGTCAGTGGAGAAATCAGACCTACCTTTGCATGAACAATCAGATATTCAGGATCCCCCTCCAATAAAGATTACCATCTCACATAACTTAGAGCCAAAGGTAATAGAAACTCCCCTGAAAAAAAATGATGCACAAGCCGCTCCTGTCACTCTTGAGACTTCGATGACAAACCGAACAACGGAAACCACAGAGGAAAGGCAGTTGGACAATGAGTCACCCCAGGAACCTGAGGTATTCCCAACACCTGAATCAGCCCAGATTAAAGAACCAAGAGATGAAGTGAGTACAACCCCAAATGCCAACCAGATACCAGAAAGCCCAGAAGAATACGAAGAAAAAATTGAACTTGCCGGTTCATTGTCGACTAACGAAACGGCAAACATTGAGGAAAACCCTTCAAATGTTTTACCAGAGGAATCTGAAGAATCAGTATCACCAGAATCAACCCAGATTACGGTACCAGAAGAAACCGAGACAGATATAGTAGAGGAAGACCTGGATTCTGAGCAATACCTGGATAATTCACAAACAAACGAAGACTCTAACGAGCTTGAAGGCTCTGGGCCTAAAAATATTCCCGCCCATAGAATGTATTTTGAAGATAGAAGGCGGAAAAAGAAAAAGCGTTAACATCATCATAATAGGATAAAGGGAACCTTCCAAACGTGTCATTGGCCGTTCCGGCACTCCCGATGTTCGTTCCTTCGGAGCTCACTATTATGGTTGGCCCTTCCGTAGAGTGAGAGGCTGGGGTCACCAGCCCCTCCTCATCAAACCGTACGTGAGGTTTTCCCTAATACGGCTTTCCGATGTTCGTCATTCGTGCGCATTCAACTAAGCCAGTTTTAGCAGTCCTTGCTTGCACAACATTTCTTCCACTTTGGGCCATACACTTAAGTAGCGACGCTTTTTGGTTTTCTTGGCATACCATCGGGTAAATGCTTGAACTATGTACCAGTCCAGGTCTGCCATTTTGCGCTTACTGTGAGTGTGAGGAGTGGCATAGTAGTTTCTCCATCCTCTTATCTTCGGGTTAAGATATTCTATGTGTGATTCCATCGATTTCACCCGCGCAAAGGGTGGGGCTAGTCTTTCTTTTACCACTTCTCGTATATGACACTCTGCTTTCTTGGTCAGCCACTGTTTGGTGGTGTAGTAGACCTTGCCTGTGGATGTTTGTTCTCTGGTTTTGCGATGATGCATCCCTAGGAAGTCAAAGCCTTCTTTTCCGTCCCACATTCCTACCAAGCGGCTTTTGGTAGGTGTAATGTCAGCTCCAGTCTTGCCATGATGGCCTTGATTATTCTTATTGCTCTCACGGCTTCTTTTCTGGTTTTACACACTATTACGAAGTCGTCTGCAAACCTGGTGAGTTCCCCTAGGCTCGCTCCATACTTCTGCCACAAGGTATCGAAGTAATTTAAGTAGATATTGGCTAGTAATGGCGATATTACTCCGCCTTGTGGGATTCCTAGCTCTGTGTGTCTGACTTTACCTTCTTCCATTACGCCGGCTTTGAGCCATTTACGTATGAGTTTTAATATACGCCTGGTCGCTTATTCTCACGGCTACTAGTTTCATGAGTTTCTCTTGGTTTATGTTGTCGAAATATCCTTGGATGTCAACATCAACCACCCAGTTACCTTTGCGATTACAGGCTTTACGTACTCTTTCCAGGGCTTGTTTGGTACTGCGTTGGGGACGAAATCCATATGAGCATTCCTTGAAGTTAGCCTCAAATATGGGCTCTATTACTATCTTGGTTGCCATCTGGATTACCCGGTCTCTGACTGTTGGTATTCCCAGGGGACGCATTCGTCCGTCTTTCTTAGGGATGTATTCTCGGCGTACTGGATGTGGACGGTAGCTTCCTTCTCTAAGGGCTTTTTGGCATGCTAACAGAAACTCCTGCACTCCCATTTCCTCTATGTCCTGCAAGGTTTGCTTGTCTATGCCTGCTGCCCCCTTTTTGCTGCGCACCTGTCTCCATGCTTCCTGCAATACATCCATCCGGTATACTTTGTCGTACAAGGCATGGAATTTCCTTTTCCGGTTTGTCTTGGCTGCATGACCTAGCTTCTCTTGGAGTTCTCGAACTTTTTCTTGTGGTGTCATTAGCCTCTTGGCATTCACTCGCTCTTACCTCCTCGATTAGCTTGAACAAAGTAGAGGCCCTTCCCTCCAGCAGGTTATGTTGTCCTGCTGTTCCTGAGTACTATGGCCTCCTCCGACTCCCTTCCTGCAGGATTACCACTTCACCGGTCGGGCTTATAGGTATCCTCTCTACAGGTTCCCCTGTGCAGGGGAGGGTCTCCCCAGTTCACTGCACTATCTGTGTTACCATGCCGCTCCCTCTACGCCGGAAGGTTCTTCGCTGCTGTATTCCAAGTTCTGCACAGCTTCCATGGCCTTCGTCTAAATGCCCGAGACTCGGCTCCTTCTTTTTCCCAGATTAGGGCCATCATAACGACGCGGCAGGATTCACTTCATGTTACGGCCTAGTACCTTGCTCGCCCTCCTCCCAGGAGGTACTTTCGTCGATACGCTTCTACGCACGAATTTCTTCATACGCAGGTATCCTGGCTACGGGGCGCCTTGGCGCTTACCCCGACCGGACTTTCACCGGCTAGATAGTGCGTGCTTGGCTGGGCACGCGGCACTACTGATGTTCGCTATCGCTCACCATAGATGTTGCGAGCCCCGTTAGGGGCGTGGCAATCTCTATGTCGACGCTAACCAGGGCTTTGCAGGAGTGTTAGCCGGCTCGCTCCAAGACTCCTCGCCTGCAACACATCGGCTTACTTCGGTGCGAAGCGGACCGCTCGGAATTCGGCATCCATGCACTCAGTCCTCGCTGCGTAAAACTCTGTTTTGAGCGACCCTTCGCAGCCCTCAGTTTCGCCGTGTGTTGCAATGGCTCGTTCGTACGTCGCTCGCCCGGCTAATACTCCTGCTTAAGCCGACCACCAATGTTTTCATTCATCGTGATCTGTGCCATAAGAGGCAGTCCCTACTCCAAAAGCCTCCCTGTTTCCTATAACCTTCTTGCCACCCCTTAACTTTAGGTTTATATTAAATTATAATGATTTGAAATCGGACAAACCTGCGATTATAGTGTTTATAAAGTATTGCTGGTCTAAACAAATTTGCCATCCATGGGGCTATTCAAGCTGTAGGAAAGGAACCGACTAACGTACTATGAGTTATCTGTCAAATGATAAACCACCTAGTCAGTTAATACGCGATGCTATCAACAAAAAAGATTATAAATTAAAAGTTGAAGACTTTATCAATGCCTATGGTTCGCAGAGTTTTGGATTAATGTTTATCATTTTAGCCCTGCCGATTACTGTTCCCCTACCACCAGGGGTAGGCTTTATCCCGGCAGCCCTTCTCTGTATTTGGGCCATACAGCGTTCCTTGGGGAAGACTGTTTTGTGGTTGCCTCAGTTTATTGGGAAATGGGAATTATCGGATAATCTTATAAAGAAGATTGAAGAAAAGGCATTGCCTTTGTGTGAACGATTAGAAGAAAAGTTCTTTTACCCAAGTCAGGCAAGGTCTCTTAGTGAAATAGAAATAAGGCTGGCATCTATAGTAGTAGCCCTCCAGAGCATACTGATTATACTTCCAACTCCTTTTTTGAACAGTATTCCCGCCGTGATAACAATAATAATGGGGCTTACCATATTAAATAATAATCGCAAATTACTATGGCTTAACATGAGCCTCGGTTTGTTAGCGCTTTTTTCCATTGGGTCCACCCTGTACGTCGGCGCAGAAGCTCTTTTTGAAGAGATCGACGATTACTTCTAGCGTCACTCTGAGACTTGCAAAGCTAACCCTAATTCGGGAAAGTCCCGCAATTTCTCAATGGTACCCAATTTGTCTGACACCGTTCTTTTGATGTATTGCCTGTACTGCTCACATAAATACCAAGCACCTATTTAGCCTCACTTTCCACAATTTTTAGGGTAACCTGTCCAGTTGCATCCTTACCCATGATTCGTATCAAATATTCATCCGTTTCAGACACGGTTACGGTAAATACACCACACTCCAAGCGGTTGCCTATATAGGGTTCGCTGCCCTTTTTACCGCTGACGGCAAGAGCGATTTCTCCTTCCTCGCGGTTAACTTCAATTTGCAACACATCCCCCCCGTTAAGGGATAATTGGCACTTGTTATTTGCACTCCATTCCTTGAAATCCATTATGAATCCATTTCCATTGGGTTTCTCAAAAATCATAATGCTGCCCTTTGTCGGATTACAGGCCGAAACTGATAAAACGATTGCCATCACTAGCGGCAGAATAATGATTGGGCTGATATTCCTTATCCATCTTGTTTTGGCGTCTTGATTCCCAAAAAGCATGATATGGCCTCCTCAACAAATTTCTCCCCCTCATTGATCCACGGATTGTGTCCAGAATGCTCAAACCATACGATCCCTTTGTCCGGCGCGCTGAGCACCTGCTCGTATTCCTCCACCAGCGCCGTGGGTGCGTTGATATCGTGTCGTCCTAAGAAGAAGTAGATGGGGACATTTAGCTTGGTATAGTCAGTTCTCATGTCGATGTCATAAAGCTGCTGGTAAACATGACCAAAGGTATTGATAATACCTCGAATGAAGTTGATTTTGTCCAGCAGCCCATATTCGGAAGAACCGATGTCCCGTAAGGTGTTGTAGCCAGGGTTACGGATGCTGGGATTGCTGTCCATATAGCTATTCAGGTGGTTGAGATACACTGCGCTTTTCCATGTGACATCCTTGCCATAATAGGGCGGCTCACCGTTTGCGGTAAGTTTTTCTATGAGAACGGTGTCACCGTTGTTTCTAGCGATTTCCATGGCTTTAGCGTAATCCATACGCTCGGTCTCTGCGAAATCAACCATTTGCCCTGTTCCAATTAAGGCATAATAGGATTCCGGGTATTCATGAACCAAGAAAATCCCTAAGGCACTGCCCCATGATTCCCCCATCAGGTAGATTTTCTCCTGAGAAAAGCGTTCCTTCAGGTATTCCGTAAGAGCGTGACCATCCTGAATATAGGTTTGGACGGTTATGTTTTGTATATTGGTGGCATAATAGGACTTTCCAGAGCCGGGCTGATCCCAGTTGACAATGACAAAATGCTTCTCCAATTCGGCCAACTCATGCCGCACCGCAGCCATTTGCGTACCACCAGGGCCTCCCGCCAAAAAGAGCAGGACGGGTGCATTTTTATCCCAACCTCGCAGGCTGATCCATTGCTTCCTGCCATTCAATTCAATTTCTCTAAGTTCTGCAATGCTGTTTTCCGGTTTATTACCGTTTTCGTCAACGATGCTGGGCGTATAAGCGGTGAACTGTGAAAAAGTAATCAACCCTGCGTTCAAGATCACCACTATCATTAGGAATAGTGCCGTTTTTTTCAACCGAATAAGCTGCTGTGGATGGGTCTTTTTTCTAAGACGGGCAATGACTCCATAAGCTGCCAGGAACACCCCCTGGGCAAGAGCTACAGCCATCAAAAATGTCAAAATGAAAAAGGCAACTATTTGCATCATAGTAAGACCTCCATTGCTTATTATTTGATGTATACGCTTTCCAGAGCGTTGCCCAGCAGGGGGATGTCGGTGATACGGCTTTCCTTAAGGAATAGACTGTTTTGCTCTATCAGATGTTTAATAACGCCTATTTTGCCCCTTTCTCTCAACGGTTCGCGGAAAACCAGTACACCACCAGGTTTAAGGGACTCAGCCAACGCATGAATGATATCCCTCAATTCACTTTCCGAAATATCGTGCAAAACAAAGTGGCAGTACACTAGATCGAAGCTCTCTTTGCCAAACATTGGGGATTCCGACTGCCGATAAGCTATATTCCCGTGGCTGCGCAGGGTCTTGCGGCAAACCTTCAGCCATCGCTGGGATATGTCCATGCAAGTTAAGTGCCCGTAGGGCAGCCTTTTGGCCACGTAGTAAGCAACCGTACCCATTCCGCATCCGAAATCAAGTACCTGCTCCTTCCCATTAAGGGGCAGACGGTCCGCAAATGCTCGGTAAACCGATTTGCTGTAAAGTAGAAACGAGAGTCTAGTAAGAAATATCTCCAATAAAGAGGGTTCATACTTCATTTCTCATCACCCCACAAAAAAATCAGATGTATTTCAGGTTCATTACTATCATCGCAGTCGAACCTGTAATATATCTGATGTGAATCTTAAATTTACCTTAAATCCTGGGAATGGTAATCCGGAAGGTGCTCCCCTTATTCTTGCTGAGGCATATTGTCAAATCTCCTCCGTGTGCTTCGGCAATTCTTTTGGCAATGGAAAGCCCCAATCCGCTGCCGCCAGTTTTGGAGTGGCGGGAATCGTCCACCCGGACAAATGGCTTGAATATGTGGTCCGCAAGATGTGCTGGAATTCCTATCCCATTGTCGCTGAAATCAATCACCACAAGACTGTCTTGTACCGTCAGGCTTACGATAACCAGTGTTCCAGGCGGGTTATATCGCACTGCATTATGCGCAAGGTTTTGTATGATCCGGCCAAATCGGTTGTTATCCAGCATTACAAAGACGCTTTCTTCCATAATATCAAATTCATATTCGAACCCTTCACGCTCCAACTGCGGTACAAGCTCGCCGCATATTTGCCGGATATATTCGCAGATATCTGTTCTTTCTAGCTTTAATGAAAATTCAGGGCTGTCCATTTGGGAGAGCTCAAACAACTCAGTAAGCAGCCGGTTGGCCCTTTTGCTGTTATTGAGAATGACTTCCAGGTGTTCATTGCGTTCATGCACGGTCAGGTCTGACTTTTTCATGAGCAACTCCGCATAGCCTTGAATGCTGGACATTGGATTTTTCAGGTCATGGGAAATGTCGAGAATCAACCGCCTTCTGTCCTCCTCGGATTTTTTACGCAGGGATATTTCATGCTCGATCCGTGCAGCCATGTCGTTAAAGGTGTTTTGAAGGTCGGCGAACTCATTTTTCAGCTGCAAATCTACCCTGGCAGAATAATCCCCTTCTCGCAAAAGCATGGTGCCTTCAGTGAGCTTCCGCAAAGGCCTGATTATGCTGGCCGCAGTGATTCCGGAATAGATAAAAGCGAAAAGAGCAAGTATCAGAAGATAACTCAACACCGCGAAGGCAAGCGCCCAACCTGCCCGTTGAAAATCACCGGCAGCTGCTGCTTTATTATACACTAAGGAAAAATCCAGTCGGATGGAAGTGGGAAAGGTAACAATCAGCCAGAACTCACCTTGGGGCTGATAGAGGATATCGTAATTGTAGGGCTTGCTCTTACTTTCTATTAAGAATTTGGTAAATTCCTCGGCACTTAGCATTTCTTTTCCGATGGTATCAAGACCGCTGGAATAAACCACACGGTATTCTTTGTCAACAACCTGTACACCGCCGCCGTTTTGCACCACAACAGATGCATCAATCTGCTTGTAATCCTCCTTGATAATGGCACTGGCAGGATACTGGTTTTTGGCCAGTGAACCCGCAATCAATCCGCTGGCAACAGACAGCAGAACAAATGCAAGTACAGTTGCCAGTATGGTTAGCAGGAATATCACCAAAAAGTTTACCAGAAATTGATTGGACAGCTTTTTCTTCATGGCTTTTCTCCAGTGTAATGGAGCTTATACCCGATGCCGCGAATGGTCTTGAGATACTTTGGTTTGTGCGGGTCATCCTCAATCCGGTTTCTGATTCTACTTATATGTACCATCACCGTGTTATCATCAAAATAGTGTTCTTCTTCCCATACCGCTTTATAAAGCTGCCGCTTCGTAAAAACTCTCTCCGGGTGTTCCATGAAATGCAGAAGCAGCTTGTATTCTTTGGCGCCAAGCTCAATCGGCTCTCCGTTTTTATAAGCGCAGCACTTTTCTTTATCTATAGACAAACTTCCGTATGTAATGGTTATGCTGGCCTTTTCCTTCGTTGCGAGATACTCATTATTCCGTCTCAGCTGTGCGCCTACGCGAGCTACCAACTCGGCAACGGAAAAGGGCTTGGCAAGATAGTCGTCCGCACCCAATCCTAGTCCCAGCACCTTGTCCATTTCGTCCGTCCTGGCGGTCAGAAAGATGACGGGGATGGTGCTGTGCTCCCGTATTTTGCGGATAAGGTTAAATCCGTCCATCACTGGCATCATCACGTCCAAGATGGCCAGATGGACGTTCTGTGTCATAAGGATGTCCCATGCTTCCTTGCCGTTTTGCGCCGTCAAGACAGTATATCCGTTTTCCTCAAGACTCATTTTTATTAAGTTTCGGATGTCATTCTCGTCGTCTGCGATTAGTATAGTCATATGGCTTTTAGCACCTTCCGCTGCTATTTGCATGAGTCAAAAAATCTTTTCAATTTCAAATATTATAATAACACAGGGCTATCCTTTTTTTGTCAACTTTTTTATACTCGCTTATTCCATCCTTTCCACAATCCCCGAATACAAAAAAACCAATGCGGTGCTGATCAATAATCCGCCCAAAATATCTGTAAACCAATGAGCACCTGATATCAGTCTGCCGCAGACGGTAATCAATATAACAATTGCGCATATCACCTGTAAAGCTATTCTCAGACACTCATTCTTTATATATTGCTTTAGCAGCACCAGGGCACTTCCCATAATCACGCATACCACCATTGTATGTGATGAAGGAAAGGAGGCCTCGGGGTGCACTGAGCCGGGCATGATAATAGGTCTGTAATTTACTATCACCACATCGAAGAATACATAAAGACCAATGACAATTACATAAAGGCCGCCCAGCCAAAGAATAGTTTTATCTACTTTTAGAAAGCTTCTTCTTTTTATAAGTTGTATGAAGCCCATGAACGCAAATACGAAAGCCACTGCAATTGCAGCAATACCTAACCAATCTGTAATGCTGTACCAAAAGATACTTACTCCCCATAAGTCAAAAGCATATCGATTAATATGTGATAACCCAATACTTGTTCCTTCTGGACCAATTGGGGCAACATCAAAAGTCAAAACAAGGAGTACGAGAATCAAGAATAATAATCCCAGCACTCCCGCAACCCAAATTATGGTAGTGTTTTTCATGAGTATCATCCTTTCAGAATATAAGCTGCCTGCAAGCATCTTTCATTCTAAGAAACATGGATGATACCTCAAGAAACTACCTTTCACATGGGTGATACCATTCGTATCATTTGTTTTTTATCAGCAAAACTCCTTTTCTCTGCCAATTCCTCCTGGGTCATATTCTGACCGGCTCTTAATCTTTGTAACTTTGCATTGAACTCCATAACTTTATAATTTCCTCTCTCACAGTCTACCCTTGACCATTACCCTGTCGTTAAGAGTCTGATATCCGAACTTTTTATATAACCCATGGGCGTCCTTGGTTATCAGTATACCTCTTAAGCCCTGATATTCTGGTA
>Ga0209537_1000875_pt1 | contig 35744 bp, 35 predicted proteins | sample BioPla4DNA1_FD_187698 | JGI IMG/M metagenome (GOLD analysis project Ga0209537, IMG submission 187698) | Biogas fermentation microbial communities from Germany - Plant 4 DNA1 (SPAdes) (version 2) | ecosystem: Engineered > Bioreactor > Anaerobic > Digestate | place: Bielefeld, North...
GTTTAATGGCTATATGAGGGTAATAACCAGCTATAATGAAGAAATAATGTACAGGGTCAAGGGCTTGTAAAAATAAGGCTTGTGTTCATATGAACATGAGCCTTTTTGTAATAATTGTTAACAAAATAAAGGCTGTAATTTTGTTATAACCTAAACTTTTCTTTAAACTCTACCACTAGGTTTGAGGCGTCCATAGCTGAATAGTGGCTGGTATAACATACTTAGTTCAGGGCATCTTTGCCTGCTAGTTCTAATGACTTTGGAGATTTATATACATCTCCACCAAGGATTGGCACATTTAATCCTAACTCTCTAGCTTGCCTTATTATTAGCCTAACTTCTTCATAGTAGTCTGGCACGTAAAGCACTTCTGGATTTTTGCCCTTAAAATTGATAAGTACTGCCCTAAAGTTGGTATCACCGGCGGCATAGACCTCAACGCTTAGCATCTTTTCTCCTAAATCTTTAAAGTTTTCATGGAAGGCCTTTGAAATCCCTTAGGTATAATCATTATCAGCTAAAATTGAAGCCTTCTTAAACCCTAATTCATTATAAGCAAATTGGGCCATCATAACCTCTTGGATAGAATCTTTAAAGCAAGTTTATAGATACATATTCCTTTACATTCCTGTCGGCATTTTGGGTTACATCGTCAGCAGTGACTGATGCAAAAATTAGAGATATTTTGTTTTCCATAGCAGCTGGAATGGCTGATTTAGTAGGTCTCGATGTGGCTGACCCTAATAGGACTATTATATTTTCCCTGGTGCTAAGCGGGGAGAAACATTGTCAGACTCAGTAACATCAGATTTATTGTCATACACTATGGGCTCAATTTTCTTGCCAACCTTCCCACTTGTTCGTTTATCTCCTCAAAGGCTATCTGTAGCCCATCGTTAAGATTAAGTTCCGTAAGTAGCAATATACAATATAGAAAATGTAACATTCCATGATTGTTATCAGCTTACCTTATTAGTGATTTTTAAAAGGAAAGAGCAATATGTTATTACAACGATAATAATATATTACTAGGATAAAAAATTACTTGCTAGATGACAAATTTTGTTATATAATAATATAAAATTTAGGAAATGGGGTGGTACTAATGAATAATCAAGTAATAAACACTAATTGTGCACCAAAAGCAATAGGTCCGTATTCACAGGCAATAAAATCGGGAAATCTAATGTTTATATCGGGGCAAATACCTGTTGATCCTGAAACTAATAAGGTAGTAGAAGGGAACATAAGACAGCAGACAGAGAGATGTATGAAAAATATTTTAGCTATACTAAATAAATGCGGATTAAATTTTCAAAATATTGTAAAAACAACTATTTATGTTAGTGATATGTCGCAATTTGACGATGTAAACGAAGTATACGGATCCTTTTTTGATGGCTACTATCCTGCGAGAGCTTGTGTAGAGGTAAGCAACTTGCCTAAGAATGTTTTAGTTGAAATTGAAGCTGTGGTTAGCTGTAATTAATACGTGTAGTTAAAAAAATCTAATGAAAGGTAATGCTATGGAATTAAAAGTTGATCGTGTAGAAGTATTGAAAATTATATATGATGAATTATTACCCTGGGAGAACTATGTTGAAGATACAATTGCTGCAGTTACACTATTTAATATGAATTATAAAAACGATTTAAATGTGAGAATTTATTATGAAAAACCTGAGGGTAAGAATCCTTATTATGTAAGCAATACCGAATTAAAAAAATGTGCCAGATTAGTTCAAAGGCTTGCATTTTTAGACCTAGAAGCTACAGACAGTAAACAAATGAAAACTATTATTGACGTTTTATATGAAAGATTGGTTGATGCAAAAGATACAAGTATCCAAGATAAGATTTTAAAACTTAAATCCATTTTCATAAAGAATGAGCTTGAATGTCTATTTAATTGTATTACTAAAAACAACATATATATTTTAGGTTTTAGAGGTGGTTATAGAAATAAATTGCCTCATGAATGCGAAGTGGATGTCCAAGTAAAATTGTATAAGGATGCAGATGTGAATGAGGTTATAGAAGTGCTTCATGACCTTATAAAGGAATATGGGGCAAAATTTAAGATATTAGGAGGGAAGTAGGTGATCGCTGATAGATATAGAATCCCTATTGAAAAAGTTGCTCAGGTGGAGAGGCTTTTACAAGAAAAGAACATAGATTATTTACTTATTATGTCAAGGGAATGTTCAGACCCTAATTTACCTTTTATAATTGGTGATGATGCAGTTCATGTGGCTGCAGCTTTTATTAGCAAGGATGGCAACCACAAAATAATCACTTCTTTAAGTGACCAAAAGAAATATGAAGAATCAGGCATATTTAGTGAAGTTATTACATATGAAGCAAGCATTAAAGAAACCCTAAGAGAAGAGTTTAACAAGATGAATATAAATAAGCTTGCGCTTAATATATCTACTGAGGACCACCTTTGCGATGGTCTTACTCAAGGTTTATATATGATGTTGGCTGATGCCATAGGAGAGGATAAAGTGAAGGAGATAGAAGTATCAAGTCAAGAGATTCTCCAACGGATTAGAAGCGAAAAAACGGATACGGAAATTGAATATATTAAAGAAGCTATAAGAATAACTCAAGAAATATACGATGAAGTGTTTAGCCAAGTAAAATGCGGTATGTCGGAAATTGAAATTGCAGATTTATTTGTTGAAGGAATGAAGAAAAGAAACGTAACCAACGGTATCGGAGGTGGATATGCTTATCCAATAGTTTGCCTTGTTAGAGCAGGTCTTGCTCATAGAAGTCCAGGTAAAACAAGGTCTCAGGAAGGAGATATTTTGATAGTAGATTTTAGCGTTAGATACAAGGGATATGTATCGGATATAGCTAGAACAGCATATTTCCTACGAAAAGGAGAAACAAAGCCACCGAAAGAAGTCCAACATGCTTTTGATACGGCTTATAAGGCTATTAGCGAAACTATCAATTTTATCGGTGTTGGTAAAAAAGGGCATGAGGTTGATAGGGTTGGCAGGAAAGTTATAGAAGAAGGCGGTTATCCAACGGTTCGACATTCAGTTGGACATCAAATTGGCAGAGAATGTCATGAAACTGGGACTAGGCTTTCACCTAAAGGATCTTATTCTCAAGGCATCATAAAAGAGAGGGAAGTCTATGCCATTGAACCTACGGTTATTCAGGATGATGGTCTTCCATGTATATTAGTGGAGGAAAATGTATTGATTACAAAGTCAGGTGCAGAATTGTTAAGTAAAAGACAAGAACAATTATATTTAATTGAATGTGAATAAGGTGAAAAACATGCAAAATAGTATTTGGAATAAAGAAGTGGAAAGAGAAATTGTAAGTATTTTGCAGTCTTTAATAAGAATTAAGACTATTAGCGATTCTAATAATGAAACTAAAGCAGCAGAGTACATAAAAAATTTATTGAAAAAAGAAGGAATAGAAAGTCATATTATAGAGCCAGTTGAAGGAAAGGGTAACATAATAGCCAAATTAGAAGGTGGAAATGAAACTCCCATAGTGATTATGTCCCACCTAGATGTAGTAGATGTTGAAAGTGACAAATGGATTTATGATCCATTTGAAGCGGTTATTGAAAATGGCAAAATTTATGGTAGGGGAACACTAGACACAAAGCATCTAACGGTTATGGGACTAATTACAATGATACTATTGAAGAGAAACAATGTAAAACTTAATAGAGACATATACTTTGTTGCAACAGCTGATGAAGAAAGCGGAAGTACATATGGAATGAAGTATCTAACTGAACATTATCCTCATTTAATCCCTAAAGGGTATGTCATAAACGAAGGTGGAGGTTTTGTAATAAAAGTTGATGATAAAATATTTAGAACTTGTGCTTGTGGAGAAAAAGGAGTATTAGAAGTTAAAGTTAGGATTGAATCGGATAATGTAAATGATATTTTTGAGGCCAATAGTAATACTTTAGTAAAATTGAGTAAGATAGTTGAAAAAGTAGCTTCCTATCAATCAGGAAAAATAATATGTAGCATAAGCAACAGGTTTAAAGAAATTGCTGGCGATTGTATTCACAAAGATGAAACTCTGTCCAACCTATGGGAGTATATGATTCACAACACTTTAACTATTAAAGAATTTAACATTACTAGGAGCATAGAAAACTTAAATGATCCCATAGAAATATTTCTGAATTTTAGGTTTATACCAGGAATATCCAGGGAGGATATTACATCTATTATTGAAGAAATACTTGAAGATACAAATTCTTCTTGGGAAATTACACAATATGTTGACGGATATGAAAGTAATATAAATGACAGTTTTATTAGAACACTGGAACGCAAATCTAACGAATTTTCAAAAAATATTAAGATGCTACCTATTATTGCGCTAGGCAATACTGATGGCAGATTCATTCGCCACAATGTTTATGGGTATTCTCCATTATTGGATGACATACCTTTTAGCAAGGTCCTAGAAAAAGTTCATTCTCACAACGAATACATAACTATAGATTCCTTACTTTATGGTAGTAGAGTGATATTTGAAACTATACGAGAGTTAGCAAGCGAGTAAATATTGAAAAGGAGTGGGGGAATGGGAAACATATATGAAGAAAAATTAAGCCAGGCTATTAGTTATTTAAATGAATTCAATATCGATTTGTGGTTAATATATTCAAGCGAAGGAAGCGACCCAAGTGTTCCTTTGGTCACAGGATTAAAGACTGTGGGCAAAACATTCTTCTTAATCACAAGAGAAGGCAAAAAATATGCAATAGCAAGTGTCATAGATGCACAAGAAAGCGAGGATAGTGGATTATTTGATGAAGTCTTTAGGTACTCTTCTGATTGTGAAGATATATTAAGGGAGCTAGTTTCAAAAATAGACCCGGACAAGATAGCCCTTAATTATTCTATTGACGATAATCTATGCGATGGTTTAACGGTTGGTAGATACAGATGGCTAATGGATGTTTTAGGAGATGAGTACAAAAATAGAGTGGTCCAATCAGAGGTTTTTTTGAAAAAAGTAAGAAGTATTAAATCTCCATCTGAAATTCAGAGGATTCAGAAAGCTATTGACATTACATTAGACATATATAAAGAAGTTTTCGGCAAATTGAAGGCTGGCTTAAGTGAGTATGAAGTTGGCCAGATGTTTGTTGAAGGCATGAGGAAAAGAGGCGTTGTTAATGGAAACACAAAAGAATTAACCATGCCTATAATACTAACTGAGAGAATTGCACATAGGGAGCCAGGCAATGCTATTATTAAACCTGGAGATTTCATGATAGTAGATTTTAGCGTAGATTATGATGGTTATGTATCCGATGTTGCAAGGACAGTTTACTTTTTGAAAGATGGAGAAACCAGTCCGCCTAAATCTATGCAGGAAAGATTTGAGGCAGTTTATGACGCAATAACTTTAGTGAAGGAGAATATAAAACCTGGCATGAAAGGCTATGAAGTAGACCAAATAGCAAGAGAATATTTGTTGAGTCGCGGAATGCCTGAGATCACCCATGCAACAGGGCATCAGATTGGAAGATATACTCATGATGGAGGTACTCTATTGGGACCAAGATGGGAGAGATATGGAACGGCTCCTTACGAGACCATTGAAGAAAATATGGTATTTACAGTAGAACCTACTATACTGTTGGAAGATGATTATAGCATTTTGACTGAAGAGATAATACTGGTGAGGGAAGATGGGGCTGTATTTTTGACTGAAAGACAGGAGGAAATAATATTGATTAAATAATACATATAAAAATTAATATTTTAAAAATATCATCTTTAACAAAATAAGGAGGGAATAAAATGAAAAAAACAATCAAAATATTAATATTTCTACTTATACTAACCTTATTAATTACTGCTTGTTCGAAGGGTAGTGATAAAGTAGATACGAGTGGAGATGTCTCACAAGGCGAAGGCCAAAGTGTATCTACTAAGAACAACCTAGTAGTTGCTATGGCATCTGAACCAAGTACATTAGACGGTAATGGCAAGGATGATAGTGCTTCTGTTCAAGTAAAGACTCAAATTTATGAAGGACTAGTAACCAAAGAAGCCAATATGGAAGTTTTGCCTTTATTGGCAGAAAGTTGGGAATATGAAGATGATACCACTATTATATTTAAGATCAGACAGGGTGTCAAATTCCATGATGGAACCGAGTTAAAGGCTAGTGATGTTAAATTCTCGTTAGAGAGAGCTTATGAAATGGGTTTTGCAGCTGCAAATCTAAGTGCTATTGATTTTGAAAAATGTGAAGTAATAGACGACTATACATACAAAATGGTACTAAAGCACCCATTTGCGCCAATCATATCAAATCTTGCAGCATCTTCGGCAGTAATAGTTCCTCAAAAAGTTGTTGAAGAAAAAGGAGAAGATTACCTATCCAACAATCCGATAGGAACAGGACCCTATAAGTTAAAGGAATGGATACAAGGGGATAGAATTGAATTAGTTAAAAACGAAGATTATTGGGGAGAAGTTCAAGGTGTAGATACTATCACAATGAGATTTATATCTGAGGCAGCAAACAGAGCTATAGAGGTTGAAGTAGGTGGTGTCGATATAGCATATGATATATCAGCTAATGATATTGAAAGATTAGAAGAAAATCCAGACGTAGAAGCATTGAGAAATATGGGTCTTTCTACAACATACATTGGATTTAATTGCCAAAAAGAGCCTTTTACAGATAAAAAAGTAAGACAAGCCGTTGCACATGCTCTGGATATAGAAAATATTGTTAAAACTGTATATTTTGGAACTGGTACCCCTGGAAGAAATGTTCTAGCACCTACAGTTTGGGGATTTAGCGAAAAAGTTAAACCTTTAGAATATAACCCAGAAAAATCAAAATCATTACTAAAGGAAGCTGGTTATGGTGATGGTTTCAAAACAACAATTTGGGTAAGCGATAATCAACAAAGAATTGATATTGCAGAAATAGTGCAGAACCAATTAAGAGCCGTTGGCATCGAGTGTGAAGTTAAAATTTTAGAATGGGGCACATTCTTAGAAGCCCTAGAGAAAAAAGAATTAGATATATATATACTGGGTAATTCTGTAACTTCTGGTGATGGCGACGAATTGTACTATCAATTCCATTCAGAAAGTAACTACTCAGGTAATACAGCATACTATAGAAATCCAGAAGTAGATGCTTTGATTGAAGAATCAAGATCTTTAATAGATGATGAAGAACGAGCAAAGAAATTAGAAGAAATTCAAATGTTAGTAATAGAGGAGGCTCCATGGATACCAGTATGGCATGGTGAAGTTGTTGTGGGCATAAGAAATAATGTTAAAGGATTTGAAATCCATCCAACTGGAAATCATAGATTATTTAATGTATACTTTGAATAGTACGCTAACATTATTAAACGAAATCCCCCCTTTATTAGTTTAAGAATTATTGACAGAATTTATTATTCAAGAGGTTTTGTAGGTTCAAAAAAGTGTTTAGGTAAGTGAAATGTGTACCTAAACACTTTTTATTTTAGATTCTTTGTCATTAGTTGGGGTGGGATTTTTAACAATCTTGTTCCAGTACAATTTTTAATTCCAGTTTTGTATAATGAGTGAAATTGATATAGAGTTATAAGTGTTTTTAGGTGCACTTAAATAAACCTAGCTAAAATTAAGCTTCTTACACAAGTATTCATTAGCAAACATGCCTTCTTTTACGAAGGGTACAAGCTATGTGTGTTTAAACTGAAAAGCCAAATCTTTGGTGTTTGTTCTATTAAATTATGAAGTTTGAAAGTTTTATCACCACAAACAGGGCAAGTATGTTCTCGTGTATTACTTGCTATATAGATTTTAACAGTAGAATTATCATTAACCCTCTTTAAATTTAGCATTTGAGTGATAAAATCAAATTGCACTTATGACTAAACCTCCTTTATATGTTGTTTTTTAAGCCAATAAACATTTAGCAGGTTTATTTCACAAGTGTATTTTATTTTGGAAATAAATTTAGGGGTGATTATTTTCCACCCCAAAATTTATTATAGAACCTTAATTTTACCTTATCTAGCCTAAGCGTTATCAAGTAGCGGTTTTAATTATTAATATCTGCCACATAATGGCATGCTACAAAATGATCCTTCTCAAACTCAACTAGCTTTGGTTCTTCTTCAGAACAGGTCTCTCTTGCATATAGACATCTAGGAGCAAATCTACAGCCTGGTTTTGGATTAATAGGGGACGTAATTTCACCTTTTAATATTATTCTATCCTTTTTCTCCTCCTTCGGCCTAACTTTAGGAATTGGTATTGCAGAAAGTAGTGCTTGTGTATATGGATGCAATGGATTATTAAATAGGGTATTGGATGGAGAAATTTCAACTAATTTACCCAAATACATAACACAGATATTATCTGATATATGTTTTACGACAGAAAGGTCATGGCTGATAAACATATATGTAAGATTTAATTCTTCTTGTAAATCCTGTAACAAGTTTAATATTTGTGCTTGAATAGATACATCAAGGGCGGAAACAGGTTCATCACATACTATAAAATCCGGATTAAGTGCAATTGCCCTAGCCACTCCTATTCTTTGTCTTCTACCTCCATCAAGCTCATGAGGGTAAGAATTTTCTAGTCTGCTAGCAAGTCCCACTTTATCCATAAGTTCAGCAACTTTTTCACTTAGCTCTTTCTTAGTCTTATATACCTTGTAGATTTGCAAAGGTTCTGCTATTATTTCGCTTACAGTTTTTCTTGGATTTAGGGATGAAAATGGATCCTGAAATATCATTTGCATATGCTTTCTAAGAGATTTTAATTCATTTTTATTTATGTTGGTTATATTCTTCCCTTTAAAATATATTTCTCCATTTGTAGGGTCTAAAAGATGTAAAATCACTCTTCCTAATGTAGATTTTCCACAACCTGATTCTCCAACAACACCCAAAGTTTTTCCTTTTTCAATATTAAAACTGATATCGTCTACTGCCTGAAGCATTCCATTTGGTGTTTTAAAGTATTTTTTTAAATTCTTTACCTCTATTAGTGTTTCCAACTATTATTCCTCCTTTACTAAACATCATATAAAATACATTTGACTTTATGAGTATCGCTAATTTGCTTAAGACTAGGTCGGTGAATTTCACATTCAGGTTTTTTATGTGTACAACGTGGTGCAAAGGTACAACCAGGAGGAAGGTTAGTTGGGTCTGGAATTGTACCTGGTATAGGATTAAGTCTTTTAGTTTCTCTATATAGGTCTGGAATCGAACCGAAAAGACCTTTTGTATATGGATGCAAAGTATTATTGTAAATATCATCTAGTGTGCCATATTCTAAAATTTCTCCCGCATACATAATTGCTACTTTATCACAGGTTTCAGCCACTACTCCCAAATCATGAGTAATTAAAATCATAGATGTATTAAATTCTTCTTTTAACTTATTCATCAAATCTAGTACTTGAGCTTGTATGGTTACATCAAGAGCTGTAGTAGGCTCATCTGCCAATAGGAGTTCAGGGTTGCAAGCCAAGGCTATTGCTATTACCACTCTTTGTCTCATTCCACCAGAGAATTGATTAGGATATTCAGAAAATCTATTTTCTGGAATACCTACTAACTCTAGCATTTCCTTTGCCTTAATATGAGCTTCAGCTCTTGAAATTTTTTCATGTACCCTTATAATTTCTGCAATTTGATCTCCTACGGTAGTAACTGGGTTTAAGGACGTCATTGGATCCTGAAAGATCATTGAAATTTTATTTCCTCTTATCTTTCTCATTTCTCTTTCTGATTTTTCCAGTAGGTTTTCTCCGTTTAATAATATTTTTCCTCCAATTATTTGTCCAGGAGGGTCTGGGACTAGTCTCATAATACCAAGGGCAGTGGTGGTTTTACCTGCCCCAGTTTCCCCAACTAAGCCTAATGTTTCGCCTCTATTTAAATCCAAACTTAAATTATTTACCGCCTTAACTACGCTATCCTCTATAATGTAATGTATTGTCAAATCTTTTATCTCTAAAATTTTTTCCTTCATATTTTCTACCATAATTGACATTACCTCCTGATTAATTCTTTAACCTTGGGTCTAGTGCATCTCTTAGACCGTCGCCTAATACATTTAAGGCATAAACAGTTATCATAATCATTAGTCCAGGAAAGGTTGTTAAGTGCCAATAATCTCTAATGTATTGTCTTGCGCTTGATAACATTGCACCCCATTCTGGTATAGGGGGTTGAATTCCTAAACCTAAGAAACTTAACGTTGCTGTTGCTAGAATTGAACTGGCAACGCCAAGAGTAGCTTGTACAATAATTGGTGCCATGGCATTAGGGATTATATGGCTAAATATAATTCTGGCATCGCTTGCTCCTATAGATATTGCAGCTTCAACAAATTCTTCTTCTCTTACTGTTAATACCGAAGCCCTAACGACTCTAGCATATCTAGGTATTGATCCAACTCCGATGGCGATCATCATGTTCCTCAAACCAGGTCCTAAGGCTGCAGCTAAGGCAATAGCTAGAAGCATTCCGGGAATTGCTAATAGTATATCCATAGCACGCATTATTATATTGTCGGTTTTGCCACCATAAAAGGCTGCTATAGCCCCTAAAATACCACCTACTACAATAGCAAAACCAACAGCAAAGAAACCAACAGTTAACGAAATTCTACTACCATATATAATCCTGCTAAAAATATCTCTTCCGAAATTATCTGTTCCAAATATGTGCTCTTTGCAAGGTAACAAGAAACTTCTAGATAAATCTTGGTCGTCGTAACCGTATGGTGCTATGTAGTCAGCAAAAATAGCACAAATGGATAATAATATTATTGTAATAAGGCCAAACATGGCCATTCTGTTTTTCTTAAATCTTTTCCAAACATCAAGCCAGAGCCCTGTTTTTTTCTTTGCATTACTCATAGGCAACCTCCTTTTTATTCTTATTACTATCACTTTTTTCTTTCTTATCTCTCTTATATTGTGATTTGATTCGTGGATCTATGTAACTGTATATGATATCTACAATGAGGTTGACAAAACTAAAGGCAAAAGCTAAAAATAAAACCCCTCCTTGAACTACTGGAAAGTCTCTTTGCCTAATGGCATCTATCATATACTTACCAAGGCCAGGTATAGCAAATACCGTTTCTACAAGTACTGAACCTTCAAGCAATCCTCCAAATTGTATACCTATAACAGTAACAATGGGGATCAAAGCATTTTTTAAAGCATGTTTAACAATTACAACTCTTTCCGATAGTCCTTTTGCTCTTGCAGTTCTTATGTAGTCTTGCCTTATTACTTCCAGCATACTAGACCTTGTCATACGCATTATAATGGCAGTAGTAGACGTACCTAAAGTAAGTGCAGGAAGTACCCAATATTCAGGTCCGTAGGACCCAGAGGCAGGTAGCCAACCTAACCATATTGAAAATATAATAATGCTCATCAGTCCTTGCCAAAAGTTTGGAATTGATACACCAAATAGTGCTAATGCTGTAGCTAAATTATCAAATATAGTATACTGTCTGATGGCGGAGATAATTCCCAGAGTTATTCCTAAAACTGCTGATATTATAGAGCTGAGTAGTGCTAAAAGGGCAGTCTTTGGGAACCTTTGAAGTATTTCTGTTGAAACAGCTCTTTTTGTATTATAAGAAATACCTAAATCAAACCTAGTTACAACACCTTTTACATAATTAACAAATCGTATTAAAAAAGGTTCGTTAAGGCCTAGTTTTTCTCTAAGATTTTCTATATCTTCTTGTCTAGCGCCTTCTCCTAGCATAATAGCAGCTGGATCTCCTGGTGTTATTTCTATAATGAGAAAAACTATAAATAAAACTCCTAACAAAACTGGAATCATCATTAATAAACGTTTTAATATGTACCTGTACAATGTATTCACTCCCCTAACTTAAAATTTTAAATAGATAAAAAATTTCTTATAATTTAAATAAAAAATAAAACTGTATTTATTATATTATTAATTTTTAAAATTTACTGTCTATTGATGTTTTTTAAGTTCATTATACTACATAATATTTGGTGTTGCAAGTAATTATTATCATGATAAATAATTATTATAAATCAGGAAATACAAGCAAATCTATGATAAAAATTTATTGTTGATATAAAATATTATTACTGTTATAATATTAGTTAACAAGCTGGTCAATAGAAATTTAAAAAAGGGTGATTTTAGTGGGTAGAAACTTTTTTAGCAACGATAAGATTAATTTTGAGGTTTTAAAAAAAAGGGCTTTTAATTATCGGTGGGCAGAGGTTGAAGAGGGAGTAATTCCGTTAACTGCAGCAGATCCTGACTTTCCAGTAGCACCTGAAATTATTAATGATCTATTCGATTACATAAAGGAAGGGTATTTTTCGTATGGACCTAAACTTGGCTTTCCAGAGTTTAGGAAGAGTATAGCAGATTCCTTAAATAATCGCAAAAACGAATATGTTGATCCTGATTTGGTATTGCCTATTGATAGTGCAGCGAGAGGAATGTTTATTATTGCAAAAACAGTTTTGAAACCCGGAGATGAAGTGATTATATTCGATCCAGTGGATTTTTTATTCAAAGAGTCAACAGTGGCTGCTGGTGCAGTACCTGTATATTTTCCAGCTAAAGTCAAAGATGGATATATTGACTTAAGTGAACTTGAAAATTATATAACACCCAAAACGAAGATGATATGTTTATGTAATCCACATAATCCATTGGGAACTGTTTATTCAAAAGAAGATCTAGATTTAATTCTTAGTTTATCTGAAAAATACGACTTGTGGATTATGAATGATGAGATTTGGTCCGATATAGTTTATCCTGAAAAAGAATTTATAAGTATTTTGTCTCTTGGACCTGAAAGAAACAAAAAAACCCTATCGGTATTTGGTTTTTCAAAAAGCTTTGGTGTAGCTGGACTACGTATTGGTTGTATATACTGTCACGATGAAGAAGTGTTTAATAAAATTGTAGAAAATTCAGATGTAATGACTACTGCAGGAGGAATATCAACTCTTTCCCAGATTGCTGGGATTGCCTGTTTGGAGAAAGCATACTATTGGGTTGATGAGTTTATTAAGCATTTAACTAAAAACAGGGATTATGCTTATGAAAGGATTAATTCCATGCCTTATATTTCCTGTCGCAAGCCAGATGCTACTTATCTAATGTTCATCAATATAAAGGGAACTGGTCTTGGTAGTCAAGAATTTGTTAAACATATGGAAGAAAAAGTAAAATTAGCGTTGGTTCCCGGAACTGAAAAGTTCTTTGGACCTGGAGCGGAAGGGTATGTAAGACTTTGTTTTGCAACCAGTTTTGAAGTGCTGAAGGAAGGACTTGATCGTCTAGAGGAAGGTTTAAGACTATTGGGTAGATAAAATAGTAAAGACCTTTTGAATGCTTTAAGCATTCAAGAGGTCTTAATTTATGGGTGAATTTTGTTTAAATATCTATATACAGTGCTCTCTGAGATGTTTAATTCCTTTGCAACCTGGGAGACAGAGCCTTTCAGCAGGAATATGCCTTCAGAGTCTAAATCATTTATAATTTTAATTTTTTCTTCGATAGTCATTCTTTCAGCTGGTACGTTGACCTTTTTTATAGTTCTTGCAATTATTGAATTTGCTACTGAAGCTAAAGATTTTTCAATATATTCTTCATATTTAGTTTCATCCTTATTATCTTCTTCTCTAAATTTAAATCTGTTCATAATAGCGTTATAACTATCCTGAAGCTGTTTTATATCACTTATATCATTGTTTACGCAAATCATTCCTATGAGTTCTTGTTTCTCATTTTTTATGAAATAGGTAGAGGATAAAAAGTTTTTTCCACCTTCGCCATATCCGTCATAGTTTGTTATATAATCTTTATCAACGTATTGCTTATTTTTAAGTATCTTTAGAGCCAGATCAGTCATTGGGCTGCCTACCTTCCGCCCAGTTATGTGATTGTTCTTAATGGCAATTACAGAAGCTTCAGGCTTCGATACATCATGCAATACTACCTCGTAGGCAGGTCCACAAATCTCTGCGATAAATTCGATTAACGGAATATATTTTTTTAGTAGTTCCAAATTATCCATTATTAACCCTCTTTCATAAATATTTTCATTATTTATTATACCATACTTTATATTTGTTGAAAATTATATCCATGATGAAAAATTATTATTATACTCTTATTAGGCTAATCAATGCAACTCTAAGTTAGTATAGATAGGCAAAAAAAGAATAACTCCTTCTCATATAATCGGCTTTGCTGTCACCGAATTAATGACAGGAATTATTCATTAGTAATTATTATACATGAAATTAGAAAAAATACCCACAAATTATATAAGAAACAATTTAGACATGTTTAGTGTAAAATAATTGTATGAAAAAAATAAATGAATAGCCTCATATGTTATGATAGAGGTATTGTAAATGATAAACTAAAAATGGTTCTTCCTCATATTTGGTTATAGCGTAACAAATTAACTGATGATATAATTGTGCGAGGTGATGATACTGGAATATGGATTAATAAAAATATGTTTCCAGATTATTTAGAAGAAAAATCTATAGTAAAAGATGAAGATAAAATCACTATATATTTTAAAAGTATAAGAAAATCATGTAAATGTTCAAATTGCAATATTTCATTAAATACTATTTCAACCTGATTTACTAGGAAGATACAAGATTTAAATATAATAGAAAAACCTTTATTTCTAAATTAAACTTGCTAAATTAAGGTGTAAAAACCCAGAATGTAATACTAAGATATTTAGTGAGAGCATTGAAGAAATAGCTGGTAAAAGGCCCGAAGAACTAATAGACTAAATGAAATGTTAATAAGATTTTCTTTGAAACAAAGCGCTGAGTCGGTATCTCGCCAATGTAGGCCAATTAATATAAAAGTCTCAATAGATATTTTATTAAGACTTTCAAAAAATGGGAACCTTCAATAGATAGTGATTCTGTCCATTCTATTGGCATTGATGATTTTACATTTAAAAAAACATAATTATGGAACGGTAATAATTGACTTAAAAACTAAAAAAATAATTGAAATTTTTGAATACTAGAGGTCCAGAAGAAGTTCAGAAAGCATTAAATCAATATCCGAACTTTCATATTATTTCAAGAGATAGGGGATACTCTTACCACATAGTAGCAACAGAATGCTATCATATTGCAGATAGATTCCATTTAATTATGAATCTAAGCGAGGCCATGATAAAAGAATTGAAACGAAAAATACCTATGTATATTTATATATCAACAAATAAAACGAATAATGTAATAAACACTGAACCGGAGGAATCTATTAAAGAACAAAATGAAAAACAAAAGTAAAAACAAAAATAAAAACAAAAATAAAAACAAAAACTAATAATGGAAATAAAAAAAGGAAGTAGAGAAAGGTAAATCAGCTATGAGTATTGCAAAAAAATATGGCTTAGATAGAAGAACTGTATCAAAATATATTAATATATTAATATCGTAGATATTAAGGAAACAAGTGTATATAACAGTAGTAAGCAGTATTAAATGCGGCATAATGGGGCATTAGTAATGGAATAACTGAAGGATTTGTTAATAAAATCAAACAAATTAAGAGAAATATGTATGGCAGGGCAAGTATAGAATTGTTAAGAAAAAAAGAGATATATCAATTCTTCTATTCCTAATATGTATAACCGATTATGAAGAAGAACCAAATTGAATTTTAACTTGTCCTGACAATATGGGTGAGGAGGAAGCCACTGACTTAGGCTTTAAGCTCAGGGTAATTGGGGAAAGAAAGGATGAAATAGGGCCAGAGGACAAAGAGGAAGCAGCCAAGCTATATGGCTATATGAGGGTAATAACCAGCTATAATGAAGAAATAATGTACAGGGTCAAGGGCTTGTAAAAATAAGGCTTGTGTTCATATGAACATGAGCCTTTTTGTAGTGTAAGTTGATACAATAGCCATGAGTAAGCGGAATCTTGAAAAAATGTATAAAATATCGTATAATTATAGTAAAATATAAAGGTTTATTAATATAAAAATATAATTAGATGAGGGGTTTTAGCATTGAAAGATAGTGAAGTGTTAGACTTGTTGATCAATATTGGCAGTGTTATTGCAGAAATGTTTGGTGAAAATTGTGAAGTTGCTATATCCCAAGATCGTGTTGTTGTTGCTATTTTCAATGGTCATGTATCGAATCGTACTGTTGGGTCACCAGTTGGACCAGAAGCGGATGAACGTATTAATAATGCAGCAGATGGCTGCTATGTTAATTATTCAAAAACTAATGTTAACAACCCTAAGTATGCCCTTAAAGCATCAACTATTACATTAGAATTAGATGGGAAACTGACAGCTTTTTGTATCAATTATGATACTACCTTAGCAAATCAGGTACAACAATATCTGTCGGATTTTCTTGCCGTTAGTGGTATTAATGTAGATATACCATCAAAAATAGTTGATCCTATAGAAAAAGATTTTGCTGAAATAATAAATGAATTAAAAAAACCCGTTCATTTGATGAACAAACAAGACCGTTTAAAAGTTGTTAAATGTTTATATGAGAAGGGCAGTTTTAACTATCAAAAGAGTATTCCTAAAATAGCCAAGCTATTAGGTGTTACTAGATATACTATTTACAATTACTTAAATGAATTGGGAATCCAAACTAATAATCAGTCAAACAAATAGTATTTTTATATATAATTAGAATTAGCACAGTTATGGTGTTTATTCTAATTTTCTGGTGCTATACAATGAAACGAGGGACCTAAAGGAAATAATTGTATTGGGATGTGCTCTCCTTAGAGTAGGCAGATAAAATAATGAGCAGTCTGTCTATAAAAAGGGGAGCATATTTTTTATTTATTAATATATTCAGCAAACTCTTAACCTATATATTTCCATATCCAATTACTATTCCATAATATGAACAACTTGGCAATTGAATTACCGAGGATTTCCCCTATATTTTTCTAAAACCAACATATTGCTGAATGATATTTTCTATTTCTGATTCCTTCATGTTTTAATTTCAATTGCATTTCTACTTTTTTCATGACAACTATATATCAGAAAGATAGGTTAATTTATATTTTTGCTATTATACCAGCATCAAATGAATCAAAAGATCTTATTATATTAAACAATATGTTTAATATACAATTAAACACAATGTTAAAAAATATTGTTGAAAATACACGAATAAGCATCAAAACACAAAAAAATTCAACAAATTTTAAAAAAAATTTAAAAAATGCCAGAACAATCTTGACATATTGTAGAAATAAAGGTAGAATGAGAATAATTATAATATTTAACAAAGTCAAAATATTAAGAAAATGGGGAGTGATATTATGAAACAACTTATGTCTGGTAATGAAGCTATTGCTCGTGGTGCCTATGAAGCTGGGGTAGTTTTTGCATCAGCTTATCCAGGAACACCAAGCACAGAAATTGTAGAGTATCTCCAACAATATGATGAGGTTCATGCTGAATGGGCAATTAATGAAAAGGTTGCCATGGAAACTGCTATTGGTGCATCAATAGCTGGAGGGCGTTCATTGGCAGCTATGAAAATGGTAGGTGTAAATGTTGCAGCTGACCCTTTATTTACATATGCATATATGGGAGTTAATGGCGGGTTTGTATTTGTATCTGCAGATGATCCAGGAATGTTTTCATCACAAAATGAACAAGATAATAGGTATTATGCTAAGTTTGCTAAAATAGCCATGTTAGAGCCATCTGATCCACAAGAATGCAAGGACATGACAAAAGCAGCCTTTGATATCAGCGAAAAATATAATACAACAGTTATGATAAGAACAACAACTCGTGTAAACCATGGTCAAAGTCTTGTAGAATTGGGAGAAAGGAAAGAGGTTCCCTTAAAGCACTATGATAGAGAAATGGGACTATCACGTTTCGATGCAGTTCCTGCATTGTCAAGGAAACTACGTGTTGAATTAGAAGAAAGACTAGCTAAATTAGAAGAATATTCTGAAAACAGCGAATTCAACTATGAGATCTGGAATGCTTCAAATGTTGGTGTAATTACATCTGGAGTAGCTTATACATATGCCAGAGAAGTATTTGGTAACAATGTTAATTATTTAAAACTTGGCTTTACTCATCCACTACCAAAGAAAAAGATAAAGTCCTTTGCAGATAAAGTGGAAAAGCTGTATGTTATTGAAGAGTTAGAACCATATCTTGAAGAAGAACTAAAAATGATGGGCATTGAATGTATTGGCAAAGAGCTGCTGCCAAATATAGGGGAATTATCAACATCTATTATAAAAGAAAAGATTTTAGGACAAAAGGAAAAACTAATTGAATACAACAAGGACAAGTTAGTACCAAGACCTCCAACATTATGTGCAGGCTGTCCTCATAGGGGATTCTTCTACGAACTTGGTAAAATTAAAAACATTATAATTACTTCAGATATTGGTTGCTATGGATTAGGTGGTAGTGCTCCATTACGTGCGAAGGATACATGCATATGCATGGGCGGAAGTGTAGGTACTGGTCATGGAGCCCAATTCATACTAAACAAAAAGAATAATGGTGGACGAGCTGTTGCCGTTATGGGTGATTCTACATTTTTCCATACAGGTATGAACGGAGTTGCCAATGCAGTATACAATAAAAGCAATGAAATTATCTGTATACTAGACAACAGAACAACAGGAATGACAGGGCATCAAGACAATCCAGGTACTGGTTTTACTGCCCATGGAGAGCCAACAGAAATAATCGATATTGAAACCGTAGTTCGTGCCTTTGGAGTTAAAAATGTAAAGACAATCAATCCACATAAATTGGATGAAGTGAGAGAAACCTTGAAATGGGCTATGGATTTAGATGAAGTTTCTGTAATTATAACTAGATATCCATGTGCTTTAAAGAAATATTCAAAGGCAGATTTGGAAGAGTTTGGACCATTAACACACAAATACTATGTAGATGAAGAAATATGTATTGGATGCAAAATATGTACAAAAACCGGCTGTCCTGCCATTAACTTTAAAATTGATGAGAAAAAATCAAGCATTAATTATGATCAATGTGCTGGTTGCAGTGTTTGTTCGCAGGTATGTCCAGTGGATGCAATTAAAGAAAAATAATAAAAGAGATAGAAGCTAGAACAGGAAAATATAAAAATATTATTTAATAAAAGAGGAGTGAAATGTGTATGAAAACAACTAATGTTCTTCTTGTAGGAGTTGGAGGACAGGGAACTGTTCTTGCAAGTAAAATACTTACAAAAGGGCTAATTGAAGCAGGATATGATGTAAAAATGTCAGAGATTCATGGAATGAGCCAAAGAGGTGGCAGTGTTTCAACACAGGTTCGTTTTGGTTCGGAAGTTTATTCTGCCGTTATTGGAAATGGAGAAGCTGATATACTGGTTTCTTTTGAAGCCATGGAGGCTCTACGTTATTTATACATGTTGAAACCAGATGGTATAGTTATAACAAATGATGTTGAATTGCCATCAGCACCTATTACAGCGGGTTTAGCAAGATACCCTGAAGGTGTATTAGATGAAGTTAAATCAAAGGTTAAAACTTATGTAATTTCTGCAACCAGATATGCAGAAGAATTGGGGAACCCAAAAGTTGCCAACATCATTTTGTTTGGTGCCCTTGGAAAAATATTAAACCTTGATTCCATAGATTGGGAAAAGGTTATCTCAACAACCGTTAAGCCAAAATTTATAGATATTAATATTGAAGCCTATCGTCTAGGTCAAAAGTTAGTTGGTGAAGAGTATGCTAAGTAGTTTTCAAGAGTTAATTGATAAAGTTAAGAAGTTGGAGACTCCTCCAAATATAGGTGTTGTTGTTGCAGAAGATGAACATTCAGTTGAAGCTTGTATAGAAGCACAAAGGATGGGATTGGTTAACCCTGTTTTTATCGGTAATAAGGGAAAAGTAGTATCTGTACTAGAGAATCTTGGTGTTAAGGATGAATATGAAATTATAGATGTAAAGGATAATGAACAAGCTCCTTATGAAGCTGTAAAACTTGTTCATGAAGGTAAATTAAATGCATTGATGAAAGGAAAGATTGACACCGGTTCACTATTAAAGGCTGTCGTAGATAAAGAAAATGGGTTGGGTACAGGTCGTTTAATGACACATGTTGTTTTAAATGAGGTTCCTAGCTACCACAAGCTTCTTTTAACTACTGATGGAGGGATGGTTACATATCCTGATTTAGGTAAGAAGAAGAAGATTATAGAAAATGCAGTAGAGGTAATGCATCAATTAGGATATTCCAACCCAAAAGTTGGTTGTTTGGCTGCTGTTGAAAAGGTAAATCCAAAAATGCCAGAAACTGTGGATGCTCATGCACTTAAAGAGATGAATGAAAAGGGTGAAATAACAGGCTGCATTGTTGAAGGACCAATATCCCTTGACCTTGCCTTAAGTAATGAAGTTGCTAAACTTAAAAATTATGATAGTCCAGTTGCAGGGGATGCAGATATATTAATAGCACCCAATATTACAGTGGGGAATATTTTGGGAAAAAGTTTAGTAATTGCTGCTAAGGGAAGAATGGCTGGAATCATTTATGGTGCCAAAGTTCCTATTGTTTTGACTTCAAGGGCTTCAAGTACTGATGAGAAATTGCTATCTATAGCCTTTGCATCTTTAATCAAAATGGAGGAGATAGTATGACAACTATATTAGCTATTAATCCTGGTTCAACATCCACAAAAATAGCTTTATATGAAAACCAAGATTGTGTTTGGAAAGAAACCATCGAACACTTATATGAGGAAGTAAACCAGTACGAATCCATTTATGACCAGTATCCTATGCGCATAGAAGCTATCAAAAAGGCACTGGAGAAGAATAATGCAAAATTAGAAGATTTAGATGCTATTGTGGGAAGAGGAGGGCCTGCCATGCCTTTTAAGGCTGGAGCCTATAAATTGAATGAAGATCTGGTTGAACTATTAGGCAGTAATCCGAAAAATAACCATATTTCTTTATTAGGTGGAATTATAGCCTATAACATGGCTGAACCATTGGGAATTCCTTCTTTCATATATGATGCAGTTACGGTAGATGAATTAGATGATGTAGCGAGAATATCCGGGTTGAAAGGAATTCAACGTGAAAGCGCTGGACACTATTTAAATATTCGTGCAGCAGCTAAAAAAGTGGCTGAGCAAAAACAATCTTCTATTGAAGATATGAATCTACTTATAGCACATCTAGGCGGTGGAATTTCAATAGCCTGTATGAAAAAAGGCAAGGTTGTTGAACTTATTTCTGATGACGAAGGCCCATTTTCACCAGAACGTACTGGCGGGCTTCCACTAAGAAAAGTAGTAGATTTATGTTATGAGAATGAAAAAAGTGTTGTTTTAAAAATGTTAAGGGGAAATGGTGGTGTTGTTTCTTACTTAGGTACTACTGATATGCGTGAAGTTGAGAGGCGTATTGAAAATGGGGATAAGGAAGCCAAGCTTATATTTGATGCCATGGTTTATCAAGTATCAAACTGGATAGGTTATTTATCACCAATTGTAAAAGGTAAAATTGATTTTATAGTTCTGACTGGGGGGCTAGCAAATTCACAAAGGTTTACACAAGCTTTGAAGGAAAGAATAGAGTTTTTAGCTGAGGTTATTATTATCGCTGGAGAAAACGAGCTTGAATCCTTAGCCCATGGAGCACTTCGTGTTTTGCAAGGGAAAGAAGAATACCATATTTATACTAAGGATAGTTAGGGGGAGAGTTGAACATGTTTAAAGTTTTAAGCATTGTTCCAAAAAGTAGAATTGAACGTTTTGGCGTTGAAATTCCTGAGGGTATTGAAATTAAATTTTTAGAACCACCATATACTGATGAAGAATTGATTGAAGCAGCAAAAGATGTGGATTGCATATTCGATACTTCAGTTGATCCTATAAGTAGAAAAGTTATTGAAAGTTTACCAAATTTAAAGCTAATTCAAACTGAAGGAGTAGGTTTTAACCAAGTAGATATAGAAGCAGCTACAGAACATGGTGTTATAGTATGCAACAATAAAAACGTAAATGCATTTCCAGTAGCTGAACAGACAGTTGGTATGATAATTGCTTTATTACGTAGATTTAATTATGCAGATAAACAGATAAAAGCAGGAAAATTTGTTGAAGTTCAAAATGAGTATAGAACTAAAGGTTACAAGGAGTTAAGTTCACGTCATGTTGGAATTGTTGGTTTTGGTGCAATTGGTCGTGAATTAGCCCGTTTGCTAAAACCATTTGGGTGTCGCATAAGTTACTACGATGTTATTAGACCATCCAAAGAAGTGGAAGAAGAATTAGGGGTATCATACTTGGACTATGATGAAATTTGCAAACAATGTAATATTATTTCTTATCATGTTCCTGTGCTCCCAAATACAATTAATATGGCTAACATGGAAGCATTCAAAAAGATGCAAAAAGATACTATTATCATTAATATGGCCAGAGGAGAAATTGTAAATCAGGAAGACTTGGCTGCAGCTTTAGAAAAAGGAATAATTGCTGGTGCAGGATTAGATACTTTATGTCCGGAACCACCTGGAGAAGATCATGTTTTATTAAAATTATCGGAAGAAGCTAGTAATAGAATTATGTTAACACCACATATTGGTGGTACAAATGATGAGGCATTTGAAAGAATGCATCGTTGGGCTTATGAAAATATGTTAGCTGTAGCCAATGGAAAAGAACCTAAAAATATTGTTAATCCTAAGTAAGAAGTAAAAATTAATAGTTTCTAAAAGGTGAATAGGTGAAGTATTATAGCCCTATCCTATTCACCTTTTAGAATAAAATCATCCATTATGAAAAAAGGAGGAGTCAATAAAATGACTGAAAAAGTTAATAAGAAAAATGTGTTATTATCGACGTGGATGGGAATAGGAGCAACCTGGTTTGGTGTACATATGGGGCCAGGAACAGCTTCTGGAAGGCAGGGGGCAACATTTTATAGTTCTTATGGAACCTGGGGATTTATCATGCCTTTTATTGCAATGGCTATCCTTGGATTTGTAGTATACCTAGTTGTTGAGTACATGAGAAGAAATAATTTAAATCGATATATTGATTTCTTTAATCATTTCTTTTCACCTTATGAAAAGTTTTTTAGTATATTGTTTGATATATTATTTTTCTTTACTTACTTTATGATTACTGGTGCAGCACTTTTTACTGGTGGACAAATTTTATCAGATCAATCTGGTTTTCCTTATATGGTTAGTGTTTTGTTAATCGCAGTAATATCTATATTATTAATTATATATGGAGAAAGGGTTGTTCGTATAGCAAATAGTTTTATGACTTGGCTTATGCTTTTAATTATAGTACTCCTTATGATTTTTGCATTACAAATGCCTGAAAATCAATTTGTAGCAAACTTACAAGAGCCAGAATTAGCCTGGAATATGAAATTATTACCAGGAGCCTTAATGTCAGCTGTTGTTTATGCTTCTTTCCAAGTTACTGGTTGCATTGGATCAGTGGCATCAGTAACAGAAGGATTAAAAAGTAAAAATGAATCAAAAAAAGCTGCTGTATTTGGTTGGCTTTCAAACTCAGTTCTATTACTAATGATTTCTATCATGCATTTTGGTCTACAACCTTATTTAGGTGAGCAGATGCCAAACTACTCAATTCTTCAAGCTATTGGTAAACCTATTCTGTACTGGGCATATGTAATTCTTGTAGAGTTAGCTGTTATTTCTTCTATTATTGGTATGAATAATGGTGTAGCTAAACGTATTGATAAGTATGTAAAAATCGATAATGTGCTTGTGCGTAATGTTGTCATAAATGTTGCCTTTTTGGCAGTAGCAGCTTTTGTTTCTCGAGTTGGTTTAACTGCAATTGTTAATGTTGGTTTTACCTACCTTGGCTATTCATGTCTACCATTTGTTATTATTCCAATTCTGGTAATTGGATATAAGAAGGTATTAAAAAATAAAAGTGGGGAACCGGATATTGCAGCAAAAGAACATTTAGCAAAAAGAAGTACAATTTAATTATATCATGTTTAGTCTAAATTAATTGAAAATTACAACATAAGTATTAGGATAGGAAATGTGGTGGATTTAACTATAGAAGGTGCTGGAAGTATTTTAATCCAGTACCTTCTCATATCCACATTATGTATCAAAGCAAATTAATTTAAAAATTCCTTATAGATATTATTTAGGAATAGTTTGAATTTAATATATGCAATATAAAAAATGTTAAAGTAAGAGAGGAAAAATAAAATGAAGAAGTTGGCTAAAAAAATATTTTTATATGTAATAGGACTTTTAATACTTGCAATTGGTATTAATATTTCAAAAGCTGCACAGCTTGGTATTTCTCCGGTTAGTGCAATTCCATATGCCTGTGAGCTCATTTGGAAAATTGAACTCGGTAAGGCTAGTATTATTGTATATGTTATTTTAATGCTTTTACAAATAGTTCTATTAAGAAAAGACTATAAAGCCGTACAATTATTGCAAATAATATGTACTTATATTTTAGGTATTTTTATTACATATACTGGGGCAGATTATTTATTATTCTGGCTACCTACACCTACTAGTTACTTGGTTAAATTAGTATATTTGTTTATTAGTATAGTAATTATAGGTGCAGGTGTATCCTTGTATTTAATTCCCAACTTTGTACCACTTCCAGCAGAAGGACTCATGAATGCCATTGTACAAATTAGCAGTGGTCGATTCAAATTTTCCAATGTAAAAATAGCTGTTGACTCTGTTTTAGTGTTAATTTCAGCTATACTTTCCATAGTGTTTTTAGGTCAACTTAAATCAGTAAGGGAAGGTACAGTTTTATCTGCATTATTAGTTGGAAAAGTTGTAGGTTTCATTTTTAAACATTTTAAGGACCCAATTAATAGATGGATTGAAAAGGAGGTATAGTCTAGAACTACAACCTTACTATATAAGGGAGGTAAATCTATGGTTAATGCGATTATTATGAATGAAAAAGACACAGTTGCAACTGTAACAAAAAATATCTCATCAGATGAGGATGTTACATTTGTTTTAAATGGTAAGACCTATAAAATAAAATCAAAAACAAGCATTCCTATTTATCATAAGGTAGCAATAAAAAATATGAAAAAGGGAGAAGAGGTTATAAAATATGGTGAAAGAATAGGATATGCAACCAAAAATATTAATATAGGTGAGCATGTCCATACCCACAATATAGATAGTAAAAGGGAGGAGAATAGTAATGAGTAAGGATATTAAAAAGGTAGGCAAGTTTAATGAATATGAATTTTTATCTAATAAAACATTAATTAAGGCAAATGGATATACTGATGATGATATTAGTCGTCCAATAATAGGAATAGCAAATTCCTTTAATGATTTAGTTCCAGGGCATAAGAACTTGCGTCAGGTTGCAGAAAGTGTAAAAGGTGGTATATATCGTGCAGGAGGAACACCTGTTGAGTTTGGTGTTATTGCCTGCTGTGATGGAGTTTCAGATAACCATGAAGGAGCCAAGTATTCTCTGCCATCTCGTGATGTAATTGCCAACAGTATTGAGATACAAGCAAAAGCCCATGCCTTCGACGGTATTGTATTATTAGGGAGTTGTGACAAAATTGTTCCAGGTATGTTAATGGCAGCTGCACGTTTAGATATTCCTGCAATCTTTGTTCCAGGAGGCTCTATGATTTCATCTCCTCCATTTGGACAAAAAGAAAAATCTGATACTACAACTATATCAGAAGGTATAGGAATGTATCAGACTAATAAAATTACCTATGAACAATTGCAAAATTTAACTACTCAATGTTCAATAGCTTGTGGTTCATGTCAGTTTATGGGAACTGCTAATACCATGTGCAGCTTTGCAGAAGCAATGGGAATGACCTTAACAGGTGGTGGATTAATACCTGCTGTATACCATGAACGTTTCCGTTCTGCCTTCAGAAGTGGAGAAAAGATAGTTGAAATGGTTGAAAAGGGTATAACATCAAGACAAATTATGACAAAAAAGTCACTTGAAAATGCAATTATGGTAATGATGGCTATTGGAGGTTCAACTAATGCAGTTATTCATGCTTGTGCCATTGGTCATGAAATAGGCCTAGACCCTCAGGAAGTTTTGCAGCTGTTTGATGAATACAGTAATAAAATCCCCCTAATAGCAAAAATTAATCCAGCCTCTTCAAAATATGATGCAGAAGATCTATACAAAGCAGGAGGAATACCAGAAGTAATGAAGGTAATTGAAAAATTCCTTTATACAGAAGTAATGACTGTAACTTGTAAAAGCTTAGGGGACAACCTAAGGGAATTTGTTAATCCCTTTGGCAAAAATCCAGAGGTTATCGCATCTTTAGAAAAGCCACACAGCAAACTGGGAGGCTTGGCTATAATGAGAGGTAATATTGCTCCAGATAGTGGGGTTGCTAAACCTGCAGCTATTGACAAAAGTGTACATGTATTTAAAGGAAGGGCAGTTTGTTTTGATGGTGAAGATGAAGCCTTAAAAGCAATTTCAGAGAGAAAAATCAAGCCTGGAGATGTAGTTGTAATACGCTATGAAGGTCCAAAGGGAGGGCCTGGCATGAGAGAAATGTATTTAACATTAAAAATGTTAAATGGACAAGGCTTAGCTAATTCCACTGCTGTAATTACAGATGGACGATTTTCAGGTACCAATAATGGATGCTTTGTAGGTCATATATCTCCTGAAGCAGCTGCTGGAGGCCCAATTGCATTATTAGAGGATGGAGATGAAATAATCATAAATGTAATTAATAAAAGGATTGATGCAAATGTTAGTGAAGAGGAATTCGAAAGAAGAAGAGCAAAATGGCAATATAAGCCTAAAAAAGAATATACCGGTTTTATGAAGCAATATGTGAAGATGGTCCGTTCTGCTGCTGATGGAGCAATATTGGATTAGGATATAATCTTGAACTTAGGTTCCTGTGAAATTTGATAAAAATATGATTTAATTTGAAGGGGGGAAATCTTGATGAGTTTCATGGAATTTCCAAAGGTAAATATCACTATAGAAGGTATGGAAGGAATAAAAATTCCCAAAATGTATAAAATTAAGCAAATATATGATAGTAGTAAAATTGAAGATTTAAAATCATGGACTCTAAAGGAATTAGAGGAGAAGTTACCAGAAGAGCAAAAGGAATCCTTTAAGGGAAAAAGGATTTGCATTACTTGTGGTAGCCGTGGAATTCCCAATCAAGACTTAATTGTCAAAACTGTTCTTGACTGGTTAAAAGTAAAGGGGGCAAATCCATTTATTGTTCCAGCTATGGGAAGCCATGGTGGCGGGACTGCAGAAGGGCAAAAGGATTATTTGAAAGGATTTAATATAACAGAGGAGACAATGGGAGTTCCAATTTTGTCGTCAATGGAAGTTGTTCAAATAGGAGAGCTAGATGATGGTACTCCCGTTTATTGCGATAAATATGCCTATGAATCTGATGGAATTATTGTTTTTAACAAGATTAAGCCCCATACAGACTTTAAGGGAAAATATGAAAGTGGTCTGGCCAAGATGTGTGCCATAGGTTTAGCAAAGCATAAGGGAGCCTCTATGTTTCACATGATGGGATTTCCCACTTTTGCAGATAGAATACCAAAGGTTGCAAAAGTTTTTTTGGAAAAAGCTCCATTTGCTTTTGGCATAGGTGTAGTTGAAAATGCTTATGGCCAAATCTGTGAACTTGAAGTTGTAACACGTAGCAATCTTTTAGAGAGAGAAGCTGCTCTTTTGGAAATTGCAAAATCTAGAATTGCCAAATTTAAAATGAATAGTATTGATGTACTTATTATTGATGAAATTGGGAAGAACATAAGTGGTAATGGACATGACCCTAATATAACAGGTCGTTCTAATTCAAAGGGATTTGAACATATACTTGATTGCAAAAAGCTCTTCATAAGAGGGTTGACTAAGGAATCAAAACATAATGCCTGTGGTCTTTCTGCTGCAGATATTACTACCAGAAGGGTAATGAATGATATAGATCTAGAGGTTACCTGGACTAATGTTGTTACATCTACCATGTTAAATGGAGGCAAGTTGCCCATGTATGTGGAAAGTGACAGGGAGGCTATATTAATTTGTATACGTACATGCAATAATATAGACTTTAATAAACCAAGGGTTGTAAGAATTAAAAATACTGCTAGCATGGATTATATACTTGTATCCGAAGCATATTATGATGAATTAAAAGATAGGGATGACGTGGAAATTATAAGCGGGCCATTTGAAATGGAATTTGACGAGAATGGTAATTTAGTTGACTAGGTAGTTCCATCTCTATATTTAGGACTTTTTACAAAATGTTACGTGAAAGGAATGAATATAATTATGAAGTTTTATGGTTATAGAAGATCAGACGGACGTGTTGGAGTTCGCAACCATGTAGTAGTAATGCCTGGTGTTATATGTGCCAGTAGTGTAGCCCAAAAAATAGCAAATATAGCAGATGTTAAGTACTTGTATAATCCTAATGGATGTGCTCAAAACTCTAGCGATACCGCCATTACCTTGGAAATATTGTCAGGCATGATTGCAAATGGTAATGTGTATGGAAGTCTGATTGTAGGCCTTGGATGTGAAACAATAACAAGAGATATCTACATGGAAGCAATTAGAAGAAAGACGGACAAGCCGGTATACTACATCTCAATTCAGGAGGAAGGGGGTTTTCAGAAAACTGTTGAAAAGGGATTAGAAATAGTTAATAAATTAAAGGTTGAAGCAGATAAATGCAATAGGGAAGAATGTGATTTATCTGAGCTTATACTTGGATTAGAATGCGGTGGTTCTGATCCAACTTCTGGTATTTCAGCTAATGCAGTTTTAGGAAATACATCCGATAGAATAGTGGACGTGGGAGGGACAACAGTCCTATGCGAAACCCCTGAGGCAATTGGTGCAGAACATATACTTAGAAATAGAGGCAAGACACCGGAAATTGGAAAACAACTTTATGAAGCAGTATTAAAATTTGATGAAATGTTCAAAAAAAATGGTGAAGATATTAGAAAGACTAACCCATCACCAGGGAATAAAGCTAGTGGTATAACAACTCTGGAAGAAAAATCATTAGGATGTATTAATAAAAGTGGTACTAAACCTTTTAGTGGTGTATATAAATATGGTCAAATGATTGATAAAAAAGGCTTGGTGTTTATGGATGGAACTGCATATGATGTTGCCTCTGTTGTTTCCTTAATTGCAGGAGGAGCTCAAATTGTAGCATTTACAACTGGCATGGGAACTCCAGTGGGAAATGCTATAGCCCCTGTCATAAAAATTACAGGTAATAGTCATACTGCTACATACCTTGCAGATATCATAGATTTTGATACTAGCGACAGTATTGTTGGCAAAAAATCAATTGAAGAATTAGGTAAGGAACTTTTAGATTATATTATTAGAGTATGCAACGGAGAAGAGGTAAAGGCAGAAATTCATGGTGTTTCTGATATGGCTATAAATCAGTTCTATAGTTATGCTTAAACTTGTTTTATGATTAGGGGGGAATTAAGTGCCAGTTATTGAAATTAAAACTGTAAAAAAATATGAAGAGGATAAAAAAATTAGTATATTGAAGGATATTGATAAAAATCTCCTGAAAAATTTAAATATGGAGGAAAGCAGATTTTTAATAAATTGGAGTACCTTTGAGTCTAGCAGTTTCTTATTTAAGGGAACAAATGCTATAGCAGAAGACAAGGAGTATCCCATAATTCATATATATACTATAGAAGGAAAGGCTGAAGAATTTGAAAAAACTTTAATGGAGACTGTTACTAAAACCTTAGCAGAAGGGTTAAATATTGATTATAAAATTATCACAACTATACTGCATCGGATATCGAGTGGTAATATATATACCAACGATATATACTTACATAGATACTTACAAGGTGAATGAGTTATTGAGTAAAAGAATTTTCAAAGATTACAATGAAGAGAATGCAGTGAAAAGTATCCATGCCCAGGAGAATACCTATAACATCAAGGGAAGTGGCATATAATGAAGAAATAATGTACAGGGTCAAGGGCTTGTAAAAATAAGGCTTGTGTTCATATGAACATGAGCCTTTTTGTAATAATTGTTAACAAAATGAAAGTTATATTTTGTTATAATAATATAATGGAATATAAAAAGGGTAAATAAATTATAAAATATTAAGATTAAAACTCTAAATAGAAAGGAGCATTAATTTGCAGAATTTACTAAAGTACCTTTCAGGAATTTCAGGAAATAAAAGACCTATTAAACTGGCTGCCCTCCTGCTTATTATTACAATACTTGCAGTAGGCCTGGCAGGCTGTACTGATGTTTTGGAGCTGGATGTAGATGAAGCAGATCCAGTTGAAGATGGGCATGAGGAAGAAACTAGTACAGAAGTAGATGAAATAGAAGGAATTTTAAAGGTCCACTACATAGATATAGGACAAGGGGATTCCATATTTATTGAACTGCCAAATGGGGAAAAGGCCTTAATTGATGGAGGACCAAGAAGCAGTGAGGAGACCTTGTTGAATTACCTAGATGAACAAGGGGTGGAAAGGATAGACTATCTGGTAGCAACCCATCCCCATGAGGACCATATTGGTGGGTTAGTTGGAGTTATAAAGAATTATGACATAGGAAAAATATATATGCCAGATGTAGTCCATACTACTAAAACCTTTGAAAACCTGCTACTGGCCATACAGGATAAGGGATATAAGATTACCAGGGCCATGGCAGGGGATACAATTGTAGATATGGAAGGGTTAGGCCTATATATTTTAGCCCCTGAAGAAGATGCAGACTGGGAGGATCTAAATAACTATAGTGTAGTGGTAAGGCTGGAGTACAAAAACAACAGCTTTCTCTTTACTGGAGATGCAGAAAAGGATTCTGAAGATATAATGATATCCAAGGGCTATGATTTAAAGGCAGAAGTACTAAAGGTAGGCCATCATGGTAGTACAACATCAACAACAGATGAATTCTTGGACAGGGTGGATCCCAAATATGCCATCATAAGCTGTGGAGCAGACAACAAATATGGCCATCCCCACAAGGAAATTCTAGCCAAGCTGGAGGAAAAAAATATAGAAATTTATAGGACAGATATAGATGGAACCATAGTAGTCAAATCTGATGGGAAAAGTATTAGTTTTAAGTAAAGTGGAATGGAGGTTTAGAATGAAGGTAATTGTAGATAGGTTTGAAGGGTCATATGCAGTCTGTGAAGATGAGGAACAAAAGATGATCAATATAGAAATAGACAAACTTCCTCAAGGGGTTAAGGAAGGAGATGTATTAATAATTGAAGGAGATAATATCAAAGTAGATAAGGAAGAAACAGAAATAAGAAGGGAAAGAATAAGAAGACTAATGGAAGATTTGTGGGAGGATTAAATTAGGACCAGGGATACCTGGTCTTTTTTATAAACTTGGCAATAAGTTTCCTAAATTATATAAGTAAGGGTGAATTGTCAGAAAATATTTGATATAATTTCACTAGTTTATTAATGCTTTTTTATTAATTTTTATCGAAGCTTTAGGATACTGTGATAAAAATATTAGTATATTATAGATATATAAAGGAGTGAGTACATGAATCGAGAGTCTTTTTATAGGTGGTTACAGACTATTAAAAAATACGATCAAAGGACTTGTAATTCGAGAATATCAAATTGTTTGAGGATAGAGAAATACTACGGTGATTTAGATGAAATATATGCTATAGACAAATGTGAAAACCTTAAAAAAGAGTTCCAATATTCAATGGAAGAGTTTAGAAAAGGTATTTCTCCTAAACATAGGATACCTATAAAGGGTGATTCTTATAATGGAACAGCCACGCTAAGAAAAGCATTAAATCTTTATTTAGAATTTAAACATAATGATATACTCCAGGATATTATGACAATGGATGATGTTATTCCTGACAAACATGATGGCTCCTATGAATTGGTAAGGGAAACTGTTGAATCACTTTCAAAGGTTAACTTAGAAAAAATAGATATTCCAGATCTAGATTTACTTTATTTTATGGCTGTAGGCTTATGGAAGGGCGGAATAGAATTTAGGCTGAAAAAAATTGAAGAAAGTAATTTGCCTATAGAAGAAAAAAATAGACTAAAAATAATTTTTAATAATGTCGTAGAAAAAGCTAAAAATTACGAATATGAGAATAGAGATAATAATAATTGGACCGTTGGAATGTTTGGAACTGGTTTTTACACCTTTAGTGGAAAATCTGACAGAGAAAATGTTCAAAAATTTATATCCCTATGTATTAGGATAAAAGATCTGGAAGATGAAGAGGTAATTCTTACAATTGTTGAAGAATCATTAAAAGATGGTATAAAAGGAATGCAGACAGCTTCTGCATCAATAATACTCCATTGCTTAAAGCCAAATGTATTTCCTATAATCAATAATGCTATGATAGAGGCTGCCATTATATTAGAAAGTCAGGGAGTAATCCTTAATAAGCCTCATCAATTGACTACATATGTTGAAAATGCGAGAAAGATAAAAAAGTTCCGTGATAAAAAATGTAGATTTAAAAACTATAGAGCTTTAGATATTAAGTTATGGAGGTTAGCAGAATTAGAAGAGGATGTTCAATATAGAGACCCCATAGATATTTCAAAGGAACAATGGATAGAAATGTTATCAAATCCAGATGTTTTTAAGGAAGAAGATATCAAACTTATTAAAAAAATATACGAAATGGGAGGCCAGGCAACAGCTTCTGAATTGGCAGAAATAGAAAACAAACATCCATCATCATACAATGCTAAGGTAGTTGCCCTATCAAAAAGGATACAGAGTTATACAAACTGTACTGTACCTTTAAGAAGGGATGGTAAGGAGAGATGGTGGCATGTACCTTTTTATGGAACTTATAAAGATGATGGGACTTTCAATTGGATACTTAGACCTGAATTGAAAGATGCTATAAGGGAGTTATATAGCGAAATTGAAGATGGAGTAGAAGAGAAAGTAAATACTGCAGATGATTCTGTTAATTACTGGTGGCTTAATGCCAATCCAAAAATATGGAGTTTTGGTGATCTTGAAGTTGGAGAAGTCTTTGACTATACATCTAGAAATGAAAGGGGAAACAAAAGAAGGATATATAAAAATTTTGAGGATGTAAAAAAAGAAGATATAGTTATAATATATGAGCTTTCCCCCACAAAAGCAATAGTTGGAATGGGACATATTTATAAAGAACATGATGGAGAGAGAATCTGGATAACTAAAGACGAGAATTTTATAGAACCTGTAGAATATAGTTGTTTCAGCACAATAGAAGAATTGAAGAATATGGAATTTTTAGTTAATCCTCAAGGAAGTCTTTTTAAACTTACAAAAGAAGAATATGAAATAATTATGGATATTATAAGAGAGCAAAATCCAATTACGAAAGTTAAGACTTATGAAACTTATACGAAAGAAGATTTCTTAGAAGAAGTTTTTATGGAAGAAAGCCAGTATAATAATATAGTTGATTTATTGAAATATAAAAAGAATATTATCCTTCAAGGTCCTCCAGGGGTAGGCAAAACCTTTATAGCTAAAAGAATAGCTTATTCTATCATGGAAGAAAAAGATGATTCAAGAATAGAAATGGTTCAATTCCATCAAAGCTATTCCTATGAAGATTTCATTATGGGCTATAGACCAGATGAAGAAGGTTTCAAATTGAAATATGGAATATTTTATAAGTTTTGTAAAAGAGCATTAAATGACTTAAATAGACTTTATTTCTTTATTATAGATGAAATAAACAGGGGGAATATAAGTAAAATATTTGGCGAACTTATGATGTTGATTGAATCAGATAAAAGAGGACATGAATATGCTATGCCTTTGACCTATACCGAAAACAAATTCTATGTACCAGAAAACATATATATAATTGGAACTATGAATACGGCCGATAGAAGTATTGCAATTCTTGACTATGCACTAAGAAGAAGATTTTGCTTTGTAGATATTGAACCTGCTTATAACAATAATAATTTTAAAGGTTATTTAGAGAAAAAGAGTGGGGAACTATCCAAAACAATAATTAATAAAATAACAGGTCTCAATAAGGCTATAGAGAATGATGTATCTCTGGGTAGGGGATTTTGTATAGGGCATAGCTATTTCTGCTCAGAAAAGGATACTATAACAGAAGAAGATTATAGAAATATTGTTAAATATGAAATATTACCATTATTGTCTGAATACTGGTTTGATGATTATGACAAGGTAATGGAATGGAAAAAGGAACTATTGGAGTGGTAATATGATTCCTGTAAAGAATGTATATTATATGCTGTGCTATGCTTGGGAAAACACGTTAAAGTCAGAGGATGTAGCCTTTTTAGACACCGAGGCCTTTGAAAATATCTACAATCTTCTATCATACATCTTAATTAGGGAAGTATCTAAACTTATAAAAAGTGGAATTTCTAGAGGTTACATAAATTGTACTGAAAGCATACCAATTGTTAGGGGAAAGATAAATTTAGATAATACTCTTAAAGAACAGTCATTAATTAGAAGACAAATTGTTTGTGACTTCGATGAGTTTTCAGAAAACATATTGTTGAATAGGATTATTAAATCCACAATGGATACATTATTAGCTTGCGATGAAGTTGATATAAAATATAAAATCAAGCTTAAGATGCTTTTAAGAAACTTTTCAAATATAGATCAAATAGAAATAAATAATGTTTCCTGGAATCGTATTAATTACAACAGAAATAATAAGAAATACTGGCTAATAATAAATGTGTGTAAACTAATTTGTACTGGCCTAATTTCAAAAGAAGAAAGGGGTAAAAATAGATTTATTAAATTTATTAAAGATAAAGCCATGGCAAAGCTATATGAAAAGTTTATTCTAAACTTTTATAAGTATGAATTAAAAGATGTAAAGACAATGTCACCTATAATAAAATGGCAGCTAGATGAAACTCCTAGTGATAGTTTACTTCCAAATATGGAGACGGATATAGTGTTAGAAAGAAGAGGTAAGCAATTAATAATTGATACAAAATATTATGCTAATGCCTTAGTTAAAAACAATTTTTCAGAAACGAAGAAATTAATATCAAGTAATTTATACCAGGTATTTGCCTATGTTAAGAATACAGAATACGATGGGGAAGTAAGTGGCATGCTATTATATCCAACAGTTGACTATGATTTAAACCAGAAATACAAAATGTCAGGTAATGATATTTATGTGAAAACTGTTAATTTAGGAGAAGATTTTCAAAGAATAAAAAGTAGATTATTAAATATAGCAGATATTATACTATATGGTTAAAAAACCCAGAGAACCCATCATAAATTTGATGGGTCCTCTTAGTATGTTTGCAAGGCAGCAGTTTATTGGTGAAAATTTACTATATACTCGTTGCTACAAGTTATTAGCTAAGGACAAGATGTCATGGTAATTTAGAATCTCTTTATGTGATATAGTTTTAAGATAGAAGAAGGAAATTTAAAGTTTTTGCAGAATTTTATAACCAATAAGAAAAAATTTATTGGGAAAATTTCAAAGAATAGATAAAGGAGGTAGATAAATGATATACAGAGATAGAAATAAGTACCTGTGTGACCTGATGGTGAATTTAATCAATGAAAAATTACTAAGAGTTTGACTATTAAGAGAGAAGTAAATTAAG
>Ga0209537_1000881_pt1 | contig 35521 bp, 24 predicted proteins | sample BioPla4DNA1_FD_187698 | JGI IMG/M metagenome (GOLD analysis project Ga0209537, IMG submission 187698) | Biogas fermentation microbial communities from Germany - Plant 4 DNA1 (SPAdes) (version 2) | ecosystem: Engineered > Bioreactor > Anaerobic > Digestate | place: Bielefeld, North...
AAAAAAGTATAAATAGTGTAATTTCTGTATAATATTGCGACTATATGAAATTAATCCACTAATCATAAGTATTTCCATTTGACAATTTTTCTGTCATACCTAATTATTATTACGGTCCTGTTTTTGGTGATTGGAAGCTTTTCTTATTACTATATTATGAGAGTAGAAGAGGAAAAAGCAAAAACAGAGATGAAACAGGCAGTAAACAGGATGGTAGGAGTTATGGATGCTAATCTTCGCGGTGTAATCAATATCTCTTCCTCGCTTTATAATAATTTAGATGTATCGCGTATACGGAAACTGGATGCCAGCTTTGAATCCAGAGAGTTTATGCGTTTCCTTAGTATGTCAAATACCCTATCTAGACATACATCTACAAGCCAATTTTTAGATAGAATAATAATTTATTTTCACAACAATCAACTATTTATTGCTTCAGATATGCTAGGCAGTCGGCCTGAAATATTTTACAATCTAGCATTCCCAAATGAAGTAATTGATTATGACCAATGGCGTGATATACAGATAAAGCACAAACCTGGAGTTTATTTTGTTACACAAGATTCTCCTGACGGCTATGTTAATCTCTATTACCGATTACCTATAGTGGATCCTAGAAAAGGTGTTACAGTAATTGCAGGAATTAGAGTAGGGGAATTGATAAATAACCTGGGACTAACTGAAAAGTATAAAGACTCTGCCATAATACTTACCGACAGTGAAGGCAATATTTTATACTCAAATCGTGAGATAGGAAGTACATTAGTGCATTTTGCAGAAAACAATCTTGATGGTACCAATGTCCAGGTGGGTGAATCAAACTATGAGTGGTGCTCACAAAAACTTTCTCTTCTTGACTGGAAAGTTAGCTTTTTTGTTTCTGCTAAGAATATATATGCCGATAGTAAAAAAACTCAGCAAAACTTTATAATTGTATATATTTCAGTACTTGTTTCATCAATTCTTCTAGCAGTATTATTTTCTAAAAGAATATCCGATCCTGTTGTGTCATTAATTGACTTGATTGATGGTTGGGACAATATTTCTAATCGTGCTGTTGATGACGCTGGGAAAAACAGTTACGTATCCTTTTTTACAAAGAATCTTAATTATGTTTTACGTAGAGTTACTGATTTTTCTAATGATTATACTAATCTTGTATCAAGGGTGCAGGAATATAAACAAATATCAAGAGAAATGTTTTATAATAGACTTCTGAAAGGCGAAATAATATCTCCAACAGAGATCAAAATGTTAGAAGAGGACTCTATACTAAACTATAAGTATTATACAGTTGCTTTGGCACGTATTATTTCCAATGAGAGAGAATCAGTGGATATAGCTATGTTTGCTTCATCAGAGATGTTTTCCAATATGAACGAAAAAGGACTTTATTTTTGTAAAACTGCTTTTGATAGGTTTGCAATAATTATATGTCGAAATGATTTGCCAGATAAAGAGGAAATAGAAGATGTGATAAAATCGTTGCAAGATAATGCTTATTTTGATTCACTGGTTTCCCTAAGATGGGGTATTGGGGATACTGTGACCAATCATGATCAGATTTATGTTTCTTATAGAAATGCGGAATATGCTTTACATGGTCATAGTATGGATACCTTGGATAGTGAGCTTATTGTATGGTATGATAAAGAAAGACAAAATAATAGGCTGACCTACAACTTTGATGATGCTCAAAGGATTTATGCTTTGATATGCAATGAGGATTCTGAAGCTGCTATTCAAGCAATCAAAGGGCTTGTGGACAGAAATATAGAGGTGTTGGAAGCTTCTAAGGTACAACGCGACAGATTCGTATCCATGTTGTCAGAAACCACATTATTATTAGTTTCTAAACTCCCTGATCTAGACGATCAATTAGAAAGGGAGATAGAGAAGATTCTCAGACAGATGAAAAGGTCAGACAGTATTGATGCAATAATGGAATGTGCATCCATAGTAGTTAAAAAGCTGTGTTTATCCGTAAATTTGCGCAATAAAAACAGAAATCAGAATCTGGTGGATAAAATAACAACATTCATAGATGAAAATTATGATGATCCTAATTTAAGTCTCACAACAATCGCCCAATTTGTGAGATTAACTGAGAATTATATCTCCAGTTTCTTTAAGCAAAATAAAGGAATTACCATCCAAAATTATATACAACAAAAACGCATGACAAAGGCAGCAGAGTTGCTTGAAGAGACAAGCCTTACTGTAGCAGAGATTGTAGAACAGGTAGGATATAATAGCACAAATACATTCTATAAGGCATTTAAACGATACTATGGTACAACACCCAAGGATTATAAAGAATATAGGCAATCTATTATTCAACAATGAAAATAATATATCTTGTAACTTATTAGCCCAAATTTGGTTTTATTTTGATTCAAATCATGATATGATATAGACAGATTATAAATTTAGATAATTTGGAGGATTTTCGTGGGAAGAGTTAGTGTCAAGATGATTGCAGAAAGAACTAATCTTTCACCGGGAACGGTATCAATTATTCTAAATGGGCGAGCGCGAGAAATGCGAATTTCCGAAGAAACTGAAAAAAGAGTTTTGGAGGAAGCGCGAAAGTTAGGATATAAACCCAATATATATGCCAGAAGATTGCGTCAGCAGACCAGTGGAAAAGTGTCTACCGTTATAGGTATTCTATGGCCATCCCTATATTCATCAGAGTTACTGGTACGCTTTTTTGATGGATTACACAGCAGTATACTAGAAAAAAATATGGATGTGGAGATTGTATTTAAACCCTATCAATATACCCAGTTATATAAAATTGGAGAGGTATTTAGGGATAACTTCTATAATGGTGTTATTATTGTAGGTGCCTCTGATGCCGATATGGAGTATATTAATAATGAAAAGACTTTAATGCCCACAGTGTTTTTCAACCGGCAAAGTGACAGATTTAGTTCTGTTTGTTTGGATGACTATAATGTAGGCAGAATGGCGGCAGAGCTCCTTTCAGCTAGAGGACATAAAAGAGCAGGGATAATCGAATCAAACCTGCTAATGAAGCATTTAAGTATGAGAAAAATTGGCTTTCTAGATGGCTGCCGAAGTTATGGGGTAGAAGTGTCAGAAGAGCATATTGCTCAGGAAACTATGGATGTACCAGGTGGAAAAAGAGCTTTAAAAAAGATTTTTGCAACCAAAGAGCATCCTACTGCCCTGTTTTTTTCTATGCCTGCAGGTATGATTAATGGTGCTTATGAGTTTTTACATTCAAAGGGTATTAAAATTCCAGAAGACGTAGAAATTGTGGGATATGGTGATACTATAACTAGTGAGTTATTAAATCCAACTTTGACTGTAATAGATCTGCCTGTACAAAATATGGTAATACGATGCATACAATTAATTACGGAAATAATAACAGGTCAAGTAGATAAACCTATTACTGTTTTTGAGAAAACCAACTTTATATTTCGTGAGAGCTGTGGTGATTTTTCTACAAAATGGAGATAATAACTTTGTAGGTTAGCACCTTTTATACCACAAAACCTAGCATTTCTGCAATATCATGTACTGCTTTTTATAAGACTACCATAAAGATTGAATTAAATATTAACATATGACCACAAATGCATTGTAATAAGATTCAATGAACATATATAGTATACTTAATCTGGCATCATGCTAAAACGTAATAGCGCCTAATTATTAGAAAATTATAAATAGAAAGAAGGGAATTATCATGTCTAGGTTTAATCATTTATCAAATCTTCTTGAAGATTTTACTAAAAATGGCCCTCCTGGCTGTGCCTGTGCTATTGCAAAGGACGGAAAAATACTATATGAGGGATATTTTGGTCTTGCTGATATTGAAAGCAACAAGCCAATTACTGAGGATAGTGTCTTTAGATTATGGTCCATGACAAAAGTAATAGTATGTACAGCCGCCCTTATCCTTTTTGAGCGTGGAAAATACCTGCTAAATGACCCCTTATATGAATATTTACCTGAGTACAGGCATATGAACAAGGTAGAAGTACAGCCTAATGGAAACGTTAGCATAAAGCCTGTAAAAAACCCAATGCTTGTAAAGCATGCATTTTCAATGTCTGTTGGAATGCCCTATTATTTTGGCGATTCCCATACTGCAAAGGCAATGGCCAAGGTAAGGGAAGAGCTGAGGAACACCTTAGGCAATTATGATCTTCAAACCGAAATTAAGGCTATGTCCAAGGTGCCCATTGCATTTGAACCGGGAACACGTTGGCTTTATGGATATGGGCACGAACTGGTTGCCGGTCTTATAGAAGTAGTATCTGGCATGAGCGTTGGGGAATTCCTGCAGCGGGAAATCTTTGAACCCTTAGGAATGAAAGATACTGGCTATCGCTTCCGCGGAGATATTCGGGAGAGAATGGTTTCATTTTATCATCGTTCAGAGGATGGAAAACTAACCAAGGCTCCAGCCTTCTTTGATGAATATCATGAGCCTGATGCTTTGTATGAAGGCGGCGGGGCTGGCTTGTACTCAACTGTTAGGGACTATTTAAGGTTTACCCAAATGATGGCTAATGGTGGAGAACTAGACGGAGTAAGAATTATAGGAAGAAAGACCATAGACCTTATGAGGCGAAACCAACTAAACGAAGCTCAGCTCAAGGACTTTAGAAATTCATATTTGGCCGGGTATGGCTATGGACTAGGAGTACGCACTATGATGGATCCAGCTGCCGGAAACTGCAATGGCTCTATAGGAGAGTTTGGCTGGACAGGCGGTGCGGGCACATATACGGTTATTGATCCAAGTGAAGGATTCTCTATTGTATATATGCATCAGATGATGCCCAATATGGAGGAATATCACCATCACAGAGTAAGGGCAGTAGCATACAGCTGTATCTAAGAAATATTACCTTTTATTCACCAAGAAATACAATATCTTTATTAGTATTATAAAAGCAGGACAGAAGCCTTACAAAATCCATATATAATATTTAAAAAAAATAGGAGGGGAAACATGAAGAAGGAAATTATAAATAACCAGGCCCTTTATCAGCATATGCTGTTTTTTGACCCCCTTAACAAAAGAGCGGTGTTTTATAGGAGCAATGAAGATGCTGACATTGCTGAAAGAATTTATTATGTAGATGAAAAACCTGGTGTAAGGATTCTTGAAAATGGTGATGTGGAATTCAACTACTATGCACCTGGTGCCAAATCAGTAAAGGTCAAAGGTATTGGCGGTTCAATGCCGCAAGAATATGATATGGAGCCGGTGGGAGATGGGTATTGGCAGGTAGTTGCTAAGGATATAGCTCCAGGTTTTCATTACCATATATATATTGTTGATGGGGTACAGACCACAAATCAGCTGGCTCCGTATGGGTATGGATGCTTTTATGTAATAAATTTCTTTGAAAAACCTGATGAAGATTCGGATTTCTTTTTGCTGCATGATGTTCCCCATGGCGATATCAGGATGGAGCTGTACAAGTCATCAGTCACAGGGAGAATAAAAGCCGCCTGGGTTTATACTCCTCCCGGATATGATCAAAATGTTGACAAAAGATATCCGGTTCTGTACATACAGCATGGTGTTGGCGAGAATGAGACTGGATGGATTTGGCATGGAAAGCTTAATTATATAGCTGATAACCTACTAGCAGAAGGCAAAATGGAAGAGATGATAATAGTTATGAATTCAGGCTACGCTTTTGTACCTGGGGAAAAGTACATGTTCTTCCCAGGAGATTTTGACAGTGAACTGGTTAACGACTGCATACCCTTTATAGATTCTAAGTATCGTACATTGGCAGACCGGGAACACAGGGCTGTTGCTGGCTTGTCATTAGGTTCTGCACAAGCCTATTATTCAGGAATCACCCATATGGAAGATACCTTTTCTGCTATAGGCATCTTCAGTGGTGGCGTTCGTCCTGTGGGAATGTTTGATTCATATGATCTGTCATGGGCCTTTGAGGATCCTGAGAAATTTAATCGGCTTATCAAGGTATTCTTCGTATCGGCGGGAGAACAGGAAATGATGTATGAATCCAACAAGGAATTCTTACAAAGGATGAAGGAAGAAAAGGGTATAAACAGCGTTTTCTATTCGCGACCAGGTTACCACGAATGGGATGTTTGGAGATATAGTGCGCGAGAGTTTCTTCAACTTCTTTTCAAGTGATCAAAAGGAGGGGCTGGCATGAAAGATAAAAATGATATTATAAAAAACCAGGCTTTATATCAATATTCATTATTCTTTGATGATGTAAGAAAAAATCTTGTGCGTGGGGACAGGTCCGGGCCTGGGGCATACAAACCCCTTAGACAGGGTGTTGAGCTCCTTGGAGATGGGAAAGTCCGCTTTAATTATCGGCCTCCCGAAGGCACAAAGAGTGTAGTTGTAAAGGGCTGGGGAGGATCTATGCCCAATACATATGAGCTAAAGCCTGATACAGATGGATATTGGTCAGTTGTTGTAGACGATATACCCCCAGGCTTTCATTATCATGAGTATTATGTGGATGGTGTAAAGGCCACAAACCCATTAACTCCTTACGGCTATGGAGGGTTTATAGCTGTAAACTTCTTTGAGTTGCCGGGAGAGGAAGATTCTGACTTCTATCTGTTAAAGGACGTACCCCATGGAACTGTTCGAATGGATTTATATAAGAGTTCTGTTACTGGACGCTGGCGTAATTGCTATGTATATACGCCTCCAGGCTATGAGAAAGAATTGGATAAAAAATATCCGGTTCTTTACCTTCAGCACGGTGGTGGTGAGAATGAGACGGCTTGGGTATGGCACGGAAAAATCAATTATATAATGGACAATTTACTTGCTGAAGGAAAATGTCAAGAGATGATAATAGTCATGAACAATGGCTATGCTTTTAAGTCTGATGGAACAAGCCATCCCTCAATGGGAAGCCTGGATGAAGTCATAGTTAAGGATTGTATACCTTTTATCGACAGTAAATACCGTACAATAGCCCATCGCGAATTTCGTGCTATGGCAGGCCTTTCCATGGGAGGATTTCAGTCAAATGCTACGGTTATGAGTAACCTTGACAAATTTGCCAGTCTAGGGATATTCAGTGGAGGTTTTTCGTACAAGGGAAAGGGTTACGACCTAACTGAGCTTTTTAATAACCCAGAGGAGTACTATAAGAAGTTTAAGCTTCTATTTGTAGCGGCTGGTGAACAGGAACAGCCCATGTGTGATGAGTTGAGGCAAGAGCTTGACGAGCTAAATCAAAAGGGTATAAGAAATGTTTTCTACTCTTGTCCCGGATATCATGAGTGGGATGTCTGGAGAAGGTCCTGCCGTGAGTTCCTAAAGTTACTATTCAGGTCATAATTAGTGACAATGAAAAGTTTAGGATTAATAAAATTATAGAATTATAAAAAATAATGGGAGGGAGTTATAATAATGGCATATAGGTATAGTGATAATGAAGCCCTAAATTCAGATGGTTTGTTTTTTGATGCTGTACGTCTTAAAATGCAGCCCTTTATAGACGAAAAAGGAATCAACAGGGGGCCTAGACATACATGGGAGGTTCCAGGAGTCAAAATTGAGGACAACGGAGATGTGACCTTCTCCTTCTATGCACCCAATGCAAAGGAGGTTTTTGTAGCAGGATTTATGGGATCTGCCATGACCAATAAAAAACGTAAGATGACCAAGGGTGAGGATGGTTACTGGCGGGTTACAGTTAGTGATATTCCTCCAGGCTTCCACTATCACGAATATTTTGTAGATGGGACTTGTGTAGTTAATCCCCAAGCTCCTGTGGGTTATGGATCACACAAGGTTGTAAATTTTTTCAACAAACCAGAGGAAAGTGATTTCTATATCCTTAAGGATGTTCCACATGGGACGGTACGTATGGAGCATTTTTATTCATCCGTTACAGGAAGGTACAGAAATTGCTGGGTATACACCCCTCCAGGATATGATGAGGATACGGATAAAGAATATCCTGTGCTATATTTGCAGCATGGGGGCGGAGAAAACGAAACCGGTTGGATATGGCAAGGAAAAGTTAATTATATCTTAGACAACCTTATTGCTGAAAAGCAATGTCGTCCTATGATTGTAGTAATGAACTCTCTCTACTGCCCCAACTATGAAAAGGAAGAAGAGTTTCTTGCAGGAGACTTTGATTCCATGCTTATAAAAGATTGTATCCCATTTATAGAAAAGAAGTTCAGAGTAGCTAAAGGGAATGAAAACAGGGCTATGGCAGGGCTGTCAATGGGAAGCTACCAAACCACTATGACAACCATGCGACATCTGGGATATTTCCCTTACATAGGTATATTTAGCGGAACCATAGAAAGACGCTGGTACTGTGATTTTGACTACTATAAGAACTTCGAAGATCCAGAAAGCTTTAACCAAAAGGTCAAACTATTCTTCTTCGGCTATGGGGAGCAGGAAGAAAGAATTGTAAAAGGGCTTGGAAAAGATCTAAAGATGTTTGACGAAAAGGGTATTCGCTATATGTTGTATACCTGCCCAGGTTATCACGAATGGACTGTTTGGAGAAAATGCCTCAAAGAATTTGTAAAGCACATTTTTAAAGAATAGAAAAATATATTCTATTTGGAGGTTGATATTGTTATGAAGCAATTGGGCAATAGTGGAGTTAAGGTATCGGATCAAATTCTGGGCTGCTGGGTAATGGGAGGAACTTATTGGGGCGGTGCAGATGATAAGGATTCTCTCGAAGCAATTATAAAAGCTTATGAGGGAGGCATTAACAGTTTTGATACTGCATACGTATACGGAAGAGGACGTTCAGAGAGGATAGTAGGAGAGGCAGCAAAATCAATGCCGCGGGAAGAAATAACTGTTATAACAAAGCTATGGAAAACGGATATGGAAAAAGACAGAGTTATTCCTGCTTGCGAAGATAGTCTTAGGCGTTTAGATATGGACTATATAGATGTTTACTTTATACATTATCCTTCTGATACAGGTGTACCCATCGGTGAAACTATGGAACAAATGATGAAGCTCAAGGAAAGCGGAAAAATCCGTTGCATTGGTCTATCCAATTTTAATTTGGAACAAATGAAAGAGGCAGTACAATATGGCGAAGTAGATGTTATTCAGCCATGTTATAGTTTAGTTTGGCGTGAGATTGACAGGGATGGAGTGCTGGATTACTGCATTGAAAACAACATTGGGGTAATATCATATTCTACACTGGCACAGGGTATTCTTACTGGGAAATTTGATGAGAATACTACATTTCCTAGTGATGATGGAAGAAGCCGCGCCCCTCTTTTCCAAGATGGATATTATAAGGGAGCTCTTAAGGTTGCGGAGCAATTAAAACCCTTTGCTGAGAAATATGATAAGACCATTGCACAGGTTGCAATTAACTGGACTATGCATAAGGAAGGTATTACTGCACCTATAGTAGGGGCTAGAAATGCTAGACAGGTTGAAGAGAATCTAAAAGCTTCAGGCTGGAAGCTATCGGAGGAAGATTGGCAAAAAATTGATGAGTTTAGCAAGGAATATGCCTACAAGCTGCCCAAATTCAGAAACTTCTTTGATGCTACTATTGTAGAGTAAAGTTTTTAGGAGTTTATATTAGGAGCGTATATATCATTTGTTTTGTAGTCATGATTGATTAGAGTAACTATTGAATTAGGGCTGTTGCTAGGCTAGATTAATTAGCTTTGCAACAGCCCTATTGTTTATTCTTTATCAGCCGTTAGTGAGTTCATTTTGTGATGTGGTCACTCTATTGTATATGGTAAATCCTATGCATCCTAGCAAGACCAAAAGTACACAGAAGTAAAACATTGCTTTATAACCGTAAGCATTGGAAATTGCCCCTCCAATCATCGGTCCTATTCCTTGACCTATATCCGCTCCTATGTAATAGGTAGCAGCTGCCACCCCGCTCTTAGCAGGATCCAGCTTTTTAAGGCAGGTTGCCTGTATGGCGGGTTGAGCGGAACCTTGACCGAAGGCTTTTGCTACAGCGGCCAGCAATACTACAAAAAGCCCGGTTGCATGGGCTAGGAGGATATTTTGCAAAGATACCAAAAGGAAGGCTGGATAGAGTATGAAAGCCAATCCTTTGGAGTCGGACAACTTTCCTGATAGAGGACGTACTATAAATAAACATATAGATACTACAGTAAAATAAGGCCTATATTCTTAATATCTCTTTCTTCTCCTAGAAGAATTAAAAATGAATTTACAATGCCGTTCATAAATGAGAAAATACCTCCAATTAAGGCTAAGGGTAAAACTTTAAAAGATATTAAGTCATCAAGAGATATTTTCCTTCTATTATTCCCTGAGGCTGATAAGTTTTCTGCATATGATAAATCTGAAGAAGTAACCTGTGAGTATGGAATTTTAGTAATGAGAATGGATGAAATAATGATTAGGATACCAGCAAACAAAAAATTGGTATTATATCCAAATTTATTTGCAATAAAAATACCTATATTAGGCCCTAGTGCTGTTGCTATTATGTGGGTTATGCCGTGATAACCAATGCCTTCACCTAGGTGTTTACGGGAAACGATGGATGATATCAGGGCCACAGTTGCTGTTCCGCTTACTGCAAAAGCCAGTCCATGTATTATTCTGCATATAATCAAAAGAATAACACTTTTAGCTACTGAATAGCCAAGTGAAGCTATTCCCATTACTAGAGTGGCTGCAGAAAGAACATACTTTTTATTTAGTCTGTCAACCACGACCGCTCCAAAAGGTCTGCCTACCAACGCTGTTATAGAAAAAAGCCCCGCAATTATCCCTGCAACCCCAAGAGATGTACCAAGCAAGGTAGCGTATTTTGAAATTGTTGGATGTATCATGTAAAAGGATGTAGAAGTTAGTGTGCCAAGAGTTATAAGAGATATATAAGTTGGAGTCCATAAACTATCATCAGTTTTATTCTTTATCATATACCACATTCCTTTACTATATATTAATTCAAATTATCTATATTATTATCGTATTAATATTTTTTTCAATGGCTTCAAAGAAGGTGTATAGGGGCATACTTATTAACTCTAACTTTATAAATATTACCAATAATATTTATAATTGTCAAATCGTTTTAGCAAAGTTAAAATAAGGCTTGACAAACATCTTTTGTGGATATATTATAAACTTAAGTATACAGCTAAATCGTTATTGCTATCTGTCTTATTGTTATTATTGCAATTCTTTTATAGAAAGGGGTCGATCTGCCTATGGCCATTCATTTTAAAGAATACACTATAGGTAAACACCAAAGAAGCGCTTTTATATACACACCGGACAAACCATGGAACTGTTTTACCAAACCATCATCCGTTGTAATTTTAAGAGACGATGATCAAGAAACATCTGTTAAGAAGTTACTGGGCATGGGATTAACTGAGCTGGCAGATAAATACCATATCATATTTATTTTTCCCAATCCCACAGAGAAGGGCTGGAATATAAATCTTTCTTCAGATATGCCCGATGATGTTGAATTCTTAAAAACTATTAATCAAGACATTGGAGCAGGTATTGTAGGATATGAATGGCGGGTAATGCATGATGCTCGTTACCTCATAGCTGTAGGTCAAGCTTCATCTGTAGCAGCTGCTTATACCACCCTTCATCCGGAGCTTACTGCAGCTGTTGCTTTAGTAGCTGGAGATAGTGTTCCTGAAAGTATAAGGGATGCCCAAAACCTCTCAATGCCTTCAATGTTGTTTAACTGTTCAGAAGCTATCATATCTCACTATAGAAGAATAAATAACACTGACACTCAAAATGTAATAAATGATTCTATTATCACTTATAAAGATTCTACACATCCCTTTCATCAGGTAACGGTGGTAAAGGGAGAAATAAAGGAACTGACAGCCACAATTATTTATAAAATCTGGTATGATTTATTCTATAAGGTAAGAAGAATTAATACCAGTCCTATGGGAAATATATGCAGAAGAATTAACTTTGAAGAATGCCGCTTTATTATGCATTTAAACGATGACAGATTAGGTGACAATGCAGGAATACCCCATAGCTGGATGGAACATGTACCTCAATCGGTTCTAGATGATCCTAGCAAACCAGTACCACTGCTTATATTCAGTCACGGAGCCACAGACAATCCCATGAAAGCAGCGGATATGAGCAAATGGCATGAGATTGGTGAACGTGAAGGGTTTATTACCGTTTATCCTCTAGCCACCAACGGTGTATCCTTTAATCTTAATCTGGATCCAGATGAACCAAGTGATGTGGAATTTTATCTGGCACTAATTAAGTATCTAAAGAACAAATACAATATTGATGATTCAAGAGTTTATATATCAGGATTTTCCAATGGTGCTGGAATGGCACAGGTTATGGCACTGCTTCATCCTGAAATTTTTGCGGCCATAGCTCCAATAGACACAATGTGGCCTTATGTTAAGGCAGGTCCCTTTGCCCCAGAAAAATTTGATTTTTCCAAGAATTTAAGACCTATTGAAATGGGACTAGAATTGCAGAGAAGGTATAACTACCGTATGCCTGTATGGTATGTCTATGGCACTAGAGAAATGGAATATCCCATTTATAAAGGGGTAGGACAACAGTATCAGTATGATGCATGGAAAAAATACAATAATATTCCTGTAAAACCTACACCAGAAGAGCCATTAGATAGCGAATGCAGCATTGGTGTTGAAGGGGATAAAGTAGAAGTTATTTATCCATGTGCCCAGGATCCAGAATACAAGTATTCTATACATAAATTTTATAGTATAGATGATCACAAAAACTATTACAACTTGGCACTAGCTCATGGCAAGGGACATGATGTACATTATGTAGATGCTGAACTGGCCTGGCAGTTTATATCCCGATTTAGCCGAAATCCCGACGGAACGTTAAACGATAGGGAGGATTCCTACTAGTTTATCCTAGATAAACTAGTAGGAATATTTCATATCTACTCTTTATATCTTTTTTGATTGCATGTGTCACAAGTAATAATTCTTATAATTAAATACGATACTAGTAGGATATCGATACCATATAAATACGATATAGTAAAGGAAGACCTCTATGCAAGTATTTGTTAAAGACAAAGAATTCTACAAAAAAATAGCAACCATTGCAATCCCTGTAACCTTGCAAAGTCTTATTAATATAGGAATAAACATGGCAGATACTATTATGCTAGGATACTTTGGAGAAAGTCAATTGTCGGCCTCTTCTTTGGCCAATCAGTTTTTAAGCCTTTTCCATATCCTGTGTATGGGTATAGGCGGTGGGGCAGCTGTTATGACTGCACAATACTGGGGAAAAGAGGACATATTGTCATTAAAAAAAGTTATAACCTTGATGCATCGAGTTATTTTTACTGTAGCAGTTTTTTTTACGATAATTACTTTATTTTTTCCCGGGCAAATTATGAGTATTTATACACCGAGTCCCGAATTAATTGAAAAAGGCAAGGAGTATTTCTCCTATATGGCATTTACTTATATTTTTTTAGGCTTATCCTTAACCAGTACCATAGTGCTTCGCAGCTTTGGTGCAGTGAATATACCCCTTTACAGCTCCCTTGTTAGCTTGATTATCAACGTCTTTTTAAATTGGATATTTATATTTGGAAAGTTGGGAGCACCCCGTATGGAAATAGCAGGAGCTGCTTTGGCTACATTAATTTCCCGGATCTTTGAATTTGCTTTTATATGTGGTTATCTTTTCTTCTTTGATAATAAGGTAAAATATCGAATAAAGGATATTACAATGCAATGTAAAAGCATTATAAGTGAATATTTCACATATAGTGTACCAGTTATAATCAGTGATATGCTCCTTGCACTTGGAAATAACGCTGTGGCAATTGTAATGGGGCGTATAGGTTCTAATTTTGTGTCAGCTAATGCTATTGCAAGCGTTACAGTTCATTTCACTACTGTTGCCAATCATGGTCTGGCTAATGCCAGCGGTATCATTACAGGAAACACCTTGGGTGAAGGTGATGAAGATAAAGCCTACAGACAGGGTGTAACCTTTTTTGTCCTTAGTGGAATAATTGGCTGTATTGCTTCGATCATTATTATGATAATAAGCCCTTATGTAATAGGATTGTATAATATAACCAGTGAGACTGTAGCCATTGCTAAAGAATTGATGATGGCTGTAGCAGTTAATGTAATATTTGCCTCAATCGCATCAGTTATGACCAAGGGAGTTCTTCGTGGTGGCGGAGATACTAGATTTCTTATGGTGGCAGATATTCTTTTTCTTTGGATTGCCTCTGTACCCCTTGGCATTTTAGCAGGCCTAGTATTTCGCTTGTCCCCATTTGTTATTTATACTGCCCTAAGGATTGACGCAGTTATTAAATCCTTGTGGTGTATTAAGCGATTAGTATCAAGAAAGTGGCTTAGAAGGATATAAAAAAGTATTAGCTTAAGAAGTGGAAAAGTTCAGGATATTCAAAAAGCAGCTTGACAAATATTGTATTTTATAGTATTTTTATTATATATTACTAAAACGATATAGCAAAATTATAAATTTTGCTATATCAGAATTTTATTTATCATTTGATAATAAGAATAATATAGGACAAGAGAAAGGAGAGACCAACTATGCTGAGAAAAGTAAAGGTTGAAAACGGTGTAGTTCAGGGTTTACCGGCTGCTGATCCTCGTATAACTAGCTTTAAGGGTATACCTTTTGCTGCACCACCAGTAGGGGAAAATCGTTGGCGCCCACCTCAACCAGCAAAAGATTGGGATGGGGTATTAAAGGCCTATGAATTTGCACCAATATCCATGCAGGCTACTCCAGGTCTTGATAAGGACAATATATATACTAGGGAGTGGCATGTTGATCCAGAGATTCCCATGGATGAGGATTGCCTTTATTTAAACATTTGGACGCCAGCAAAAAGCCCAGATGAAAAACTGCCAGTATTTGTTTGGTTTTTCGGTGGCGGACTCCAGGTAGGTTATACCTCTGAGATGGAGTTTGACGGTGAACGCATTGCACGTAGGGGCATAGTTGTTGTAACGGTAAACTATCGTTTGAATGTTTTTGGATTCTTATGTCATCCTGAAATTACAGCGGAATCGCCTGAAGCACCTGCTAATTTCGGACATTTAGATCAGCAGGCTGGAATTCGCTGGGTTAAACGTAATATTGCTGCTTTTGGTGGTGATCCTGACAACATTACCATTGGAGGACAATCAGCAGGTGGCGGAAGTGTATTGAGCCAACTTGTATCTCCTCAAAATGAAGGTCTTTTCCAGAAAGCCATTATCCAAAGTGGAATTATCACCATGCCTTACGAGGGAGATCGTAAACCTGGTCCTAGAGCCACTCTTGAGGAAGCAGAACAGGAAGGCATTAAATTCTTTGACTTTTTAGGAGTATCATCCCTTGAAGAGGCTCGCAAACTAGATGCCAAATATATCCGGGATAAGGCCCTAGAGTATAAAGGTTTTTGGGGTACCGTGATAGACAATAAATTCAACATAGGCGATGGATTTGAACTATTCGTAGATAATAAACGTTTGAATGTACCAGTTCTATTAGGACATACCTCTTCAGAGTTTATAAGCAGACCAAATGTTAGCACTATTGATGAGTTTAAGAAGATGGCTGTGGATATGTTTGGTGATGATGCTGATGAATATCTCAAGATTTGTGGTGTAGACTCAGGGGATATGGATGAGGTATTGAAAAATGCATCAGTAAATAGTATCGAATACGCTATTAGGGTTGTAGGCCAGGCCAATGCTGACACAGGTGCCAATACTCCCTTGTATTATTACAATTTTGATGTGGAAATACCAGGATGGGATAATCCAGGAGCATTCCATTCTGTAGATCTATGGTTCACCTTTGAGACCCTTGCTAAATGTTGGAGACCATTTGTAGGTAAGCATTACGATATCGCGCGTCAGATATGCAACTACTGGTCTAACTTCATCAGATCCGGAGATCCTAATGGTAAAGATGTAACAGGAGAGGATATGCCCAAGTGGGATGTTTATACTCCAGAAGCTCCATATGGAATGTTATTTAGAGACAAATCTGAGTTTGTAAAAGAGGAGCCTAGTGCTCTTGTGAAGTTCCTTGTTAAGCAATATTTTAAGAGAAGGGAAAAATAGTATAGCCCAAAATATATTGACAAAAGGAACACTTAAGCACTATAATTTATAATAGCTAAAACGTAATAGCAAAATATTATGGAATTTGTCAGCTATTAGATATTTGCATTTCTATAGTCTACTTTATAAAGCATTTAACACTGAAATTAGTTTACTTTCTTGGTCTTGGCAATAAAAGTAGTTCTGGATGATACAACTATCCCTTGCTAATTTGCAGCGAATAGGTGTGACTTCCTAGGTTTATAGTGCTTTACTCTAACCATTAATCTATTTAATAAAAATAGATTAATATAAAAAAATCCATAGGAGGGAAACACTATGAAACCATTTAAAAAATCAGTATGTCTAATAATTAATAGTCATACTGATGTTCTTGAGTATTGCAGCTTGCGGCAGTAGCTCGACAGACCAGAAAGGCAATGAACAGGTGGATAAGGTAGATCAGGGACAGGACGCTGCTAATAATAACGATTCTAAAGAAGATGAAGGCCAAGACGGTGATATTGTTCCACAATCTGATCTATCTAAGCGAGTCACAATAACACTTGCATCTATTCAGACTACTGAAGGTTATGACTATACCAGTGGTGACGATTTTGCTAAGTTTTATTCTGAGAAGTTCAACTACGATTTAGAAGTAACAGCATTGAACTGGTCAAACTGGCATGAAAGGCTTAACATCTGGATAAACTCTGGTGATATGCCTGATGTATGCGTCTATGATTACAAACACGCAGAGGCAGCTTCTTATGTAGAACAGGGACTTCTCTACAGGCTTCCAGATGACTGGAAAAATCGCTGGCCCAATGTAGCTAAAGTTTTTGAAGTAACCCAACTTGGACCAGAGATGGAAAAAAGATTTGACGGCACCTATTTCCTACCAAGAGCTCGATTCTATAAAAACCTAATAAATGATCCAGACGAGCCAGTACCTAATCATTTCTCCCTGTATATGCGGAAGGATTGGGCAGAAGCAGTGGATTTCCCAATTAAGAGCACCTATAAAATTTCCGAAGTATTGGAATTTGCTAAGAAAATTAAAGAAAGCGATCCAGGCAATCTAGGAGATAAACTTATTCCTATAGCTCAAGCACCCAGTAATGCCGTTAGGCTTTTCGTAGGAAGCAACAGTACCTATTATAACGGATTCTATAAAGATAAGGATGGAACTTATAAATGGGGTGCAACCTCTCAAGAGACTTTAGAAGGCTTGAAAATGTACGCTGAAGCATATCAATCTGGTCTATTAGATCCCGAATTTTACACACTGCAACAAAACGATGATACAAGACAGTTTGACACACAAGGCATTGCAGCATGTAACTTTGGTGAAGCCCCAACAGCAGCTCTACCTAGAGTATTTATAACCAATTTCCAGGGCAATGTAGGATTGGATCCATTTGAATCAATCAATGTAGCAACAGTATTAGGAGAGGACGGATATTTCCATCAACAAGACCTGATTAACTATTGGGGTACAATTATATTTAGCCCCAATATAGAGGAAGAAAAGTTTGAAAGATGGATGGATGTACTAGAGTTTAACGCTTCTCAAGATGGTTCAATATTTGCTAGCATGGGTCTAAAAGATGTGGATTGGGAATATGACAGCGAAGGCAATATAGTTTCTCTCCATGATATTACCAAACAGCCTCTTGGAGGTCCAGACGGCAAGTATCCATCTATGGGCTATACCTTGGGTGTAATTATCCTACACGATGACTTTGCTTTTGATAATCCAAATAATGATGAAAAATTGAGAGAACTATCCAGAGTATTGTATACTGAGAGATGCGAAATAGCCACACCTGACACCTTCACCAAGGTGGACTGGGATTTATTCTGCTTCGATTCACCCAACATGAGAAAAGTACAGTTTGATTATGATACAGAGCTAACCAACCTTATTACTATGGGTGGAGATATTGAGCAGAATTGGAAAGATTGGATTGAATCCAAGATGCCCATGATACAGCCGGTGCTTGATGAGTTGAACTCAACTCTTAATTAGTAAAGGTGTAAATATAAGTTTATATAGCTGCGGTAAAACCGTCTAATTTACCGCAGCTGTTTAACTTGAAACATTTTAACGGCTAAAAGGTGCTGAAGGGGGGTTTATATTTAGCCTAAGGTTAAATCTTTAGAGAGAGTTAAAAATTTTTTTAAGGACCTATGGAAATGGCGAAACAATTGCATTATGATTTTGCCAGGAGTTGTTTGGTATATCATCTTTGCTTATATACCTATATATGGTTTAACTTTGGCGTTTAAAGCATATAGGGCAAATTTAGGAATTTTTAGAAGCCCGTGGGTTGGACTGGAGAATTATGTATATGTTTTTAGGGATCCGGCTTTTTTGGAGTCTATATGGAGGACCCTATTTATTAATTTTGGTCGCCTTCTTTTCCAGTTTCCATACCCAATTATATTAGCTCTATTATTAAACGAGCTAAGAATTAACAGATTCAAAAAGGCAATGCAGACCGTCCTTACCTTCCCTCATTTTTTGTCCTGGGTTATTGTAGCTAGTATCATGATTAATGTTTTAGGTTCCCAGGGACTAGTGAATAGCCTAATTAAAATATTTGGAGGGGAAGCAGTTAATTTCCTGGGTTCTACAAAATTATTTGTACCACTGCTATATATCACCGAGAATTGGAAATCAGGCGGATGGACGATGATAATATATCTGGCAGCCATATCAGGAATAGACACAGAACAATATGAATCAGCAGAAATTGACGGTGCCACCCGCTTGCAGATAATGAGACATATAACACTACCGGGCATAAAAAATACAATTGTGGTCTTATTTATTCTGGCAGTAGGTAATATTATGGTACAGGGATTTGATCAGGTCTTTAACCTTAGTAATCCTGCTACTGCCAAGGTGGCTGAGATTCTAGACATGTATATTTATAGGATTACATTTAAAACTGCTGCAGATTTCTCATTTTCCACTGCAGTTAGCTTGTTTAGATCAGTAATCAACTTTGTTTTATTGTTATCCGCTGATCGGATAACTAAGTGGCTCGGTTCTGAAGGACTCTTTAGCTAATACATAGGGCATGTAGGAAATAAAGAGGTGTTTAGTATGAAAAGTTTACAGGTTACTGGAAAAAAACGTAGACTAAGGAATCGAATAGAATTATTAGATATTATTATTTTTATTATACTTCTGGCCATTACCCTCGCCATAATACTGCCATTTCTAAACGTACTTGCTATATCCTTTTCAACGCAAAAGGATTTCATGGATTCCCGGTTTATGCTGATACCCAAAAAAGTGACTTTTGCCAATTATAAGGCCATACTACAAGATGGGCGATTATGGGTTGGTTACAGAACAACACTAATATTCTTGATGATAGGAGTTCCGCTTAACTTGTTTTTGACTACCAGTATGGCTTATGGACTTAGTCAGCCAGGCTTTCCGTTGCGTAAATTTTTTATATACTTCATCATCTTTACCATGATGTTTAATGGCGGTATTATCCCCTTGTATCTGCTAATGAAACAGATAAATTTGATAAATACCATTTGGTCTGTTATATTAGGAGCGGGGTTAAATTCATTCTATCTTATTATCATGAGAAACTATTTTATGTCGCTGCCCTCATCCTTAGTGGAATCAGCTAGATTAGATGGGGCAAATGAGTGGCAGATCTTGTTCAGAATCATCATACCCATATCTATGCCTATCATTGCCACTATTACCCTATTCTATTCTGTAGATCGTTGGAATGAATGGTATTTTGCAATGATATTCATAAGGAAAAATGAACTGGTTTCCTTGCAGCTAGCATTGCGTTCAATTGTTATGGAGGGTCAAGCCAGCCAGCATTTTAACTATACTGATGTTAACGCTATAGAATTTTCTGACGGTATGAAGATGGGTGCTGTTCTTTGTACCATGCTACCCATAATGTGTGTATTTCCCTTTTTACAGAAGCATTTTGTAAAAGGCATACTACTGGGAGCAATAAAGGCATAGATACAATTTATTTAATGTATACCGGATGTTAAATAATAGTAATAAAGTATTGTATAAAATTATTATTCATATTATCATATTATTATAAACAATTACCAAAGAAAGGAGTATATCATGGCTAAAAAAGCAAAAGTTACTGTCCATCCTGATTACAAGATAGGCAAAATAGAAAGACGTTTGTTTGGTGCATTCCTCGAGCCAATTGGCAACTGGGTATATGGAGGGATATACAATCCTAATCATCCAACCGCAGATGATATGGGCTTTAGGCAAGATGTTCTTGATGCTGTAAGAGAATTTGAAGTTCCAGCTGTACGCTTGCCTGGAGGAAACTTTGTTTCAGGTTGGGATTGGAAGAATTCTATTGGACCAGTAGAGCAACGAAAGGCGCAGCTTGATTTGGCTTGGTTCCAGATTGAAACCAATAGGGTTGGCCACGATGAGTATATTGAGTGGACAAAGAGAGCCAATACAGAACCATTATACACCATAAATCTTGGTACTGAAGATATGAAAAGTGCTTTTCATCTAGTGGAATATTCCCGTCAACCTGGAGGTACATACTGGTCAGACCTGCGAAGGAAGAACGGTTATCCAGATCCACATCCTATAAAAATCTGGTATCTTGGCAACGAAATGGACGGTCATTGGCAGATTGGATCATGGGAGAAGGATCCTGTTGGATTTGGTATTAGGACTCATGAAACATCTAAGATAATCAAATGGATTGATAATACGGCTGAGACAGTATTTTGTGGAACTTCAGATCATCATAGGCACTTCCCTGAGTGGGAAATGGCAGCTCTAGAACAATGCTATGAGTCAGTAGACTATGTATCATTACACCATTATCATTCAGCACCTGTGGGAGATATTGCTAACTTTTTAAACGCTTCTTCTGTATTTGAGGACTATATAAGAACAACCATAGCAACCTGTGATTACATCCAGACAAAGATTAGAACACCTAAAAAGATGTATATATCCTTTGACGAATTTGGTGTCATGTTCCGTGAACAAAGTGAGGTTCTCTTTGGAAGAAGAGGATGGCAGGATGTAACCAAGGACTATCATCAATTTGCTCCTAGAGAAAATGTCTTTAGAGTGCCAGATCCAGATAATGACGAGAGACAGTTTAGGCGTACTCAGAATCAAATGCTAAATGCTTTAGCCCTATCTTCAATACTTATGTTATTTATGCGATATGCAGATCGCATTAAGATAGCATGTATGACAGGAGGTCTCCACAATATTATTACCTATGATGGCGTGTGGAAGACTGCTGCATATTATCCCTATTATCAATTGAACAGACTGACAAGAGACTGTATCTCTATTATGCCTGCTGTGGATGGTCCTACATTTAATACCGAACAATATGCTCTTTCAGGCTCAATGCAATGTCATGCTTATGAAAATGTGCAGGCTATAGAAGCTGCCGCTGCGTACAATGAGGAGAAGGAAGAGGTTAACATCTTTATTATCAATCGCTCTGTTGAAGATGATATTGAGATTACCCTTGATGTACGTGGATTTGAAGATTATGAATTAGTTGAACACATAGAAATGTATACAGATGACCTAAGTAAAGGAAACAGCAAAGAAAATCCAAAGGCTATAGTACCTACCGTAAATAAGGATAGCAAAATGGATGAAGGAAAGGTTATTGCTGTAACTAAGAAGCTTTCATGGAATGTATTCCGTCTTGCTAAAAAATAATATATAAATTATTAAGAAAATTAGTAAAGGCCTCCTAATATATGGATAGAAATTAGGAGACCTTTGGCTTGCATAAATAGGTTTTGGTATGAAAGCAATATATGAGAAATAATGGACAATATATGAAGCTTTATACAAGGGTATTTATTGTATAATATATAAACAAGAGTATCTATACATATCAATTTTTTGAGGGGAATGTTTCGAACAGATTGATATTAATTAAAAAGATATAACTAGGAATTAAGTATAGAACTATTATTAGCAAGTATAAAAGGAAAGGAAGTATACTATGAGAGTACATAACCCTATTATTTGGGCTGATTTCCCGGATCCTGACATTTTAAGAGTTGGAGACACTTATTATATGGTAACTACAACCATGTTTATGATGCCTGGTGCGCCAATTTTAAAGTCAAAGGATTTGTATCATTGGGAGATGGCCTCATATGTATTTGATAAAGTTGAAGACAATGATATTTACCAGTTAAAAAACGGTAAGAATGCCTATGGTAAGGGACAGTGGGCTACCAGCCTAAAGTATTATCGCGGCATGTATTATGCATGCTTTGCTTGTAACGATATGAATAAAACATATATTTATTATACTGATGATATTGAAAAGAGCTATTGGGACAGGTACGTGATGGAAGGAATCTATCATGACATGTCTTTTTTATTCGATGATGGTAAGGCCTACCTAATATATAATTGTGGTGATGTGAAGATAGTGGAGCTAAAGGATGACCTGTCCGGAATCAAAGAGGGCGGAGTAAACCAGCTTCTGTTTAGAACTCCTACTGAAAATATACGTTTACGCTGTGAAGGCTGTAGGGCATATAAGATAGGTGACTATTATTACCTAATATTCATTGAATGGCCCTTTGATGGTCACGGGAGAAGACGGGTGGTATGCTACCGTTCTAAAGAGCTTTTAGGGCAATATGAGAGAAAGATTCTACTGGATGACGATATGGGATACCAGAACCAGGGAATAGCCCAAGGAGCTATTATTGACACTCCTGATGGAGATTGGTATGCTATTTTATTCCAGGATCATGGATCAGTGGGAAGAATACCATATTTAATTCCTGTTACCTGGGAAAATGATTGGCCAATGATAGGTATAGATGGGAAGGTCCCCGAAACCTTTGAGGTGCCATTTGAGCCATATGAAGCAGAGCCCTTAATTATCAGCGACTCCTTTGACCATAAGGAAAATAAATTAGCATTGCAATGGCAGTGGAATCACAATCCTATAGATGAGTTATGGTCTTTCACTGAGCGCCCTGGCTATTTGAGGCTGCGAACCAATACCCTTACAAAGGACATCTTAACAGCCAGAAATACTTTAACTCAAAGAACCAGTGGTCCTAGATGTGCTTTTTCTGTTGAACTGGATACTCAAGGTTTAAAAGCTGGCGATTATGCTGGACTGGTGGCTTTTCAAAGCAACTATGGAACGGTAGGGGTAAAGGTGGATGAAGATAATATTGCTAAAGTAGTGGTATGCAAAAAAGATGATAAGGGACAGCAGGTTGAAGAAGACTTTGCAGCTTTATCAGGTAAGTCGGTTTTTCTTAAAATAGCATTTGATTTTGAAAACAGTAGAGATATAGCAACTTTTTACTACTCAGAGGACGGAGAAAGCTGGAGCAAAATTGGCTCAGACCTTCAAATGAAATATACTTTGGATTTATTCATTGGCTACCGTATTGGTATATTCTATTATTCCCAAAAGGAAGCTGGTGGACACGCTGATTTTCGTAATTTCGTATATTACGATGAGATAGTATCAGTCAATAATGTATAGATCTAGATCTATACATTATTGACTAAATAGATGATGGGCAAATGTATCAGATCTATACATTATTGACTAAATGAATGATAGGCAAATGTATCAATTAAATAATTAGTTAAACTTATAGATATAAACTGATAGATGAATAAATGGCACTATAAATAAACATGAGAAAGGAGACAGTCATGGCGCGATTAATTATTGAAACAGAAAAGAAAAAAGGAAAAATAAACAAGAATATCTATGGTCATTTTGCAGAGCATCTTGGACGATGCATTTATGAAGGCATATGGGTTGGAAAAGATTCTCCCATACCAAACACTGATGGAATTCGCAATGATGTAATTGAGGCATTGAAAAATATTAAAATACCGGTTTTGCGCTGGCCTGGAGGCTGTTTTGCCGATACCTACCACTGGAAGGATGGAGTTGGGCCCTATGAAGAACGGCCTACTATGATAAATACCCATTGGGGAGGAGTGGTGGAAAACAACCATTTTGGAACCCATGAGTTTTTCCGTCTATGTGAACTAATTGGAGCAGAGCCCTATATCTGCGGTAATCTGGGAAGCGGTACCGTCCAAGAGATGCAGGAGTGGATTGAATACATAACCTTTGACGGGACTTCTCCTATGGCAGACTGGCGGAAGGAAAATGGTCGAGAGGAGCCTTGGCGTCTCAAATATTTCGGGGTTGGCAATGAAAACTGGGGCTGTGGCGGTAGTATGAGAGCAGAGTATTATGCAGATGAGTATCGCAGATACGCCACCTATGTTAGAAATTACGGAGACAATAAAATATACAAAATAGCCGGCGGTGCCTCAGTTGATGATTATCATTGGACAGAAGTAATGATGAGGGAAGCCAGCCACCTGATGGATGGATTGAGCCTTCATTACTATACTAGGGTGTGCAAAGACGACTGGTCCATTAAAGGATCGGCTACAGAGTTTGCCGAAGGAGAATGGTTCTCTGTATTGCAAAGTGCCCTTTATATGGAAGAATTGATAGAGAGGCATTCTCATATTATGGATAAGTATGATCCTGAGAAGAGGATTGGGCTAATTGTGGATGAGTGGGGTACATGGTTTGATGTGGAGCCAGGCACCAATCCAGCTTTTCTATATCAGCAAAACACCTTGAGAGACGCGTTGGTAGCGGGTATTCATTTTAATATCTTCAATAATCATTGTGATAGGGTTCAAATGGCAAACCTGGCCCAGACTATAAATGTACTTCAATCAGTTATCCTGACTGAAGGAGAAAAAATGCTGCTGACGCCTACTTATCATGTATTTGACATGTATAAGGTACATCAGGATGCTGACCTGTTGCCCTTGATGATGGATTGTGGAGAATATGAATTTGATGGCCAAAGCATACCCCAAATAAGTGCATCGGCTTCTGTGGACAATGAAGGCAGAATTCATATTTCCCTGTGCAATTTACACCCCACTGAAAGTGCAGAGGTTACCTGCTTGCTGAGGGGCAATAATCGAAGCAAAGTTAAGGGAACCATCCTTACAGATTCAGAAATGAACGCCCATAACACCTTTGATAATCCCTCTCAAGTGAAACCTAAACCCTTTGACGGAGCTGTGCTAGAAAAGGAAGAGCTACGTGCCCTGTTGCCGCCCAAGTCTGTGGTGGTTTTATCAGTAGAGTAATTTTACGGATTAAAATGAGCTAAACAAGCTAAAACAAATATATTTGGTGGAAAGGTGAGTGCAATGGCAAAGAATTATGATCCTACCGCGATTCTTCCCAATGGCCAGATGTTTGAATTTTGGGAAGTAGATCAAAAATATGATCGGGAAATTCATGTTGACACCAATCATCCCAATGCATCCGATGATAACGATGGTACTCCTTCAAGACCTCTAAAGACTATTAATGCTGCTGCCCAAATAGCAACACCTGGAACCAGAGTTTTGATTCATGGCGGGACCTATCGTGAAACGGTACAGCCAGCCAGAGGTGGTACCAGCCCTGAGAAGATGATAAGCTATGAAACCTATCAGGGAGAGGAAGTAATTATAAAGGCATCTGTAGAGGTAAAGGACTTTAAGCCTAGTGTTGGGTGGAGACTGACTAGGGGATTTAGAGGGGATCCAGAAAAAACTAAAGGCATAAAAGTATGGGAAATAGAATTAGATCCTGAGGACTTTAAAGGCTATAATCCATTCTGTGCTGTTAATATACTTCATGATAGGTTGTTTATCGAATATGATAAGACTGATATGACAAGCTACCTCAATAGAAGAGGAATGGTCTTTGTAGATGGAAAACCTATGAAACAGGTTCCCCTATATTATATGCTAAGTGAACAGGAAAATGCTTACTGGGTGGAGGCAAACGGGCAGAAGGTACACATTCGTTTAGCTGGGGATGATGATCCTAGGAATCATACCATTGAAGTTACTAACCGGGAACAATGCTTTGCTCCCAAGGTGCCCTTCTTATCCTACATCCGTGTCAAAGGATTGACATTGGCCCATGCAGCCACAGGTGCTCCAGTTCCACAGCGGGGCGCCCTTTCCTGCTATCGTGGACATCACTGGATTATCGAAGACTGTGTAATTGACTGGGCTAATGGTACAGCTATCGACTGTGGAAATGAATGCTGGCATCATCCTATAATTGAAGGTCAGATCATAGGCCATTCTATCATAAGACGAAACATTATTAAAGATGCTGGAGTATGCGGCATTGCTGGATTGTATGTAAGCAATATGCTTGTAGAAGATAATCTAATTATAGGAACGGGCTGGCAGAGAATGGAACTTTCCTGGGAAGCTGCGGGGATTAAATTCCATAATTCACAAAATTCCCTTATTCGTCGTAACGTTATCAAGGAATGCTATGGCTGTGATGCCTTGTGGCTAGATGTAGCAAACCACAATAACCGTATTACTTCCAATGTATTTATTGATGGTATTGAATCCAGGGAGCATTTGTTTATAGAATGTACCCGTGATGATGAGAACCTTGTAGACAATAATATTATCTGGAATGTTGAAGGAAGATATGACAAAAATGCAGTACCAAAGGAGCCAGGTTCTTCCGGTTGGTACAAGACAACGGAGCTTCCTATTCCCAATGGTTATGGCATATACCTGGAGGGTTCCGACAGGGTGAGAATGGTAAACAATCTTATAGGCAAATGCAATAAGGCAGGCTTTTTTGCCAAGGTAGTTGCATTTAGGCTGCATCCAAAACGAGGAGGTACATCAAGGGTAAATAAGTTCTTCAATAATTTGTTTTATGATTGTGGTGAAGCTGCAATTATACTACCAAATGAGCACAATACCGTTGAGGGAAATGCATACGCTAAGATGCCTCCCGGCTACCTTCGCGTAATGTATCCTGAGCCTGAAATGTGCCTGGATCTGCCTACATGGCAGGAGTTTTGCGGATTTGATAAAACTGGCTATACCTGTGATTTAGAGATTAATATAAACAGTGATGATCTAACTATGGAGATTGAATTGAAGGAAGAATTATCAGAAGTTGCATCCGATGAGAAAGTATGCACCGATTATTTTGGTAATGAGGTTGGGGACAAGAGAATACCCGGTCCATTTGCCATATCAAAGAAAGAGAGAAAGGTTCGTTTTAGTATTGATCCCAGAAAATTAGATGAATAAATCCATCTTTGTAAGTTATAGCTGTTTAGTTTATTGCATAAAAGCCACCCGCAGCAATAAATTAAACAGCTATATGCTATATACTAAAAAATAGAAAAGCATCTATGATAAAAAAGTTAGTAAAAAGGAGAGATAGTATGAGTACGTATCCCAATTTATTTCATGAGTTAGGTATACCACAGGAGGAAATAGATAAAAAAATAAAGGACACCTTTGAAACAATGTTCTTTGATCCCGAAGAGCGAATATATTTTGAGATGGGCGACAACATGGGATATATGTTGGATACGGGAAATCTAGATGCTAGAACTGAAGGTATGAGCTATGGCATGATGATGGCAGTACAGATGGACAGAAAAGATATTTTTGACCGCCTGTGGTTGTTTTCCAAGACTTTTATGTATCAAAAAAGTGGAAAGTACAAGGGGTATTTTGCCTGGTCAGTGGCACCCAATGGTACCAAAAACGCTGAAGGCCCTGCTCCAGATGGAGAAGAGTACTATGCAATGGCCCTGTTTTTTGCCAGTGAGCGATGGGGAGATGGAGAACCCCCCTTTGATTATGGTGTTCAAGCTAGGGAGATTTTACGTCATTGTATTCATCAAGCTGAACTTGTTGAGGGCGGGCAGCCCATGTGGGATAGCTCAAACTATTATATAAAATTTGTTCCTGAAGCTAATTTTACCGATCCCTCTTATCATTTACCACATTTTTATGAATTGTTTGCTGAAAGGGCTTATCCGGAAGACAGAGAGTTTTGGAGGAAAGCAGCTGAGGCAAGCCGTGAATATCTACACCTTTGCTGCCATCCAGTGACGGGCATGGCGCCAGAATATGCGGAATATGATGGGACTCCTAAGCGATTGTTTAGAGACGCACAATTTTATTCCGATGCTTATCGCGTTGCCATGAACATAGGACTAGATGCAGCATGGTTTAACAAGGATGAATCTTTAGGAGAAATTGTGGATAAATTACAGGCCTTTTTCAGCGAAAATACTAACTTGTTGGAATATAATGCCTATATGATTGATGGAACTCCTTTGGACGAACCGGCACTGCACCCCTATGCTATTGTAGCAACAAATGCAGCGGGCTCCCTTGCAGCCAAGGGTAAATACAGAATGGAATGGGTTAAAAACTTCTGGGATTTGCCTCTTCGCAAGGGTAACCGCAGATACTATGACAACTGTCTCTACTTTTTCAGCCTACTTATGCTTGCTGGAAAATATGTTATTTACTAGAGGAAACTAGACCAAATTTTGATTAGCAGCTAATTATAATTGATATAGGGTAGTATTAACTAGGCCATGAAAAGACATAATTAAATAATGTATCTTTATAAGGGAAAAATCTATCGTGGGAGGAGTAACGGTGAATATTGATGTAACCCATATACCTGATGAATATAAAAGGTCAGTTACAAAAGAATTGCGTGGCAGTATTACTGAGGTATCCTATCCTGTTGGAAACTATATCAATTCATCGCGACAACTTGTAACTAACCAGAATATTTGTCCCAAGGAAGCAGGAAGGGAAACTGTACAAGGGGATGCCATCACAAAGAAATGCAATATCTATTTACCCCCTGGATATGACAAAAATGATACAGAAACCAAATATGATGTTTTATACCTACTCCATGGAGTGGGTGGAAACCGCTATGAGTGGTTAAATGGCAGTGGAAAAGAAGATGACAACTTTGTTATATGCAACATATTTGACAATCTAATTGCCAATGGTGATATTGATCCAATAATTGTAGTTTTTCCTGAGGGTAGAAGTGCCCATGATTGGACGGACATTTCATTCAACCCTGCGGGAACTAACTTGCTAGGTTTTTATTATTTTGATTATGAATTAAGATATGATCTAATCCCCTTTATCGAATCCCAATATAATACCTATGCAAATATAAAGGATACCTCGCCGGAAGGAGTAACCTATAATCGCTTGCATAGAGCTTTGGCAGGCCTATCCATGGGAGGAATGCAGGCTTTGAACTTGGGTATTGGAGGATACAGATGCGATTCCACTGTTTATACTGAAACAAAAAGCCCATGGGAAAATGGATTAGATACAACTGTACTGGCACCAGGGATGTTAGATCTCTTTGCTTATGTGGGCGCTTTTTCAAATGCTCCTACATCTAGCGATGGCAAGGTACTTGGTTCAAGTCTAGGCTCAAGGGGGTATAGGCTTAATTTGCTTTACATAACCTGCGGAGATGGAGATAAAATTGCCTATCAAAGCGGTTATGTGAAAGCTACGGATGGGCTTTTAGACGCTGCTGGAGATAATCTTGGGGATTATTATTGTATACTTATAAAAGATGGCTTACATGATTTTCATGTATGGAATAATGGTGCTTTTAATTTTGCTCGACTAGCCTTTGGGAAAGAAAAACAATCTCTTGAATCTAAAGTGGTCACAAAGATTTTATAGCAGGACCTTCAGGTTGTATATATTCTTACTACGCGAAAGCTAGGGTAACTGAACACTATTATTGACGTTTATGTTGTAGATGCTTACGGTAATAGGGTAGATAAAGGTGAATATGTCAAGATTGACATTGAATGGGAGCCTAGAACCGAACCTAAATAGGTTCAGTTCTGGGCTTTTTCATTTTTATCTTTATCAGGTCTATAGCCTGAAGATGTCAAATTTCCCTTGGCAGGAAATAGTTATTATTGTACAATATAGTTAACAATAAACCATGTGGGAGGGGGCAATTATTTATGAAGAAACAAGCTTTTAATCCTTATCTACCATCATGGGAATATATACCTGATGGTGAACCCTATGTATTTGGAGATAGGGTATATGTCTATGGTTCTCATGATCAGTTTAGGGGACATGCTTACTGCTTAAACGATTATGTTTGCTGGTCAGCACCTGTGGATGATTTGGGCAATTGGAGGTATGAAGGCGTTATATATCCAAAAACCGCTGATCCAGCCAATAAAGATGGTGAAATGTGCCTGTATGCTCCTGACGTTACAGTAGGCCCTGACGGTCGCTATTATCTATACTATGTTTTAGACAAGCTCAGTGTTGTATCTGTGGCAGTATGTGATGAGCCGGCAGGAAGATATGAATTCTATGGCTATGTAAAATATCCAGATGGCACTCTATTAGGAGAAAGAGAAGGCGATGAGCCTCAGTTTGACCCAGCGGTACTTACTGAAGGGGATAGGACCTATTTGTATACCGGCTTTTGCGGGATTGGCGATAAATCCAGAAGTGGGGCAATGGCTACTGTTTTAGGTCCAGATATGCTAACTGTAGTGGAAGAACCAGTGATTGTTATACCAAGTGAACCCTACAGTGAAGGAACATCATTTGTAGGCCATGAGTATTTTGAAGCACCCTCTATCAGGAAAAGAGGAGATACTTACTATCTGATTTATTCATCAATTGCGCTGCATGAATTATGTTATGCTACCAGTAAACATCCCACCAAAGACTTTGTATATGGCGGGGTAGTAGTCAGCAACTGTGATCTACACATTGATTCTTACAAACCAGCCGATAAACCTATGTACTATGGTTGGAATAACCATGGAGGTATTGTAGATATCAACGGTCAATGGTATGTATTCTATCATAGACATACTAATGGAACACCCTTTAATAGGCAGGGCTGTGCAGAACCAATTGAGTTTAGGGAAGATGGTTCAATAATACAGGCAGAAATGACATCTTGTGGATTAAATGGCGGACCATTGGTAGGAAAAGGCGAATACCCTGCATACTTAGCTTGCAACCTTTTCTGCAAACATGAGGCTATGTACACAGGCAGAGAAGGAGGATGGATGGATGAAAGATTCCCCAAAATTACACAGGACGGTAGGGACGGGGATCAAGAAGATGGTTACATCCTCAACATGCGGGATTCTGCAACTGCTGGATTTAAGTATTTTGATTGTCGCGGAATAAAGAAAGTATCCATTAAGGTAAGGGGATATTGCAGGGGAGCTTTTGAGGTAAAAACTTCTTGGGATGGTGAACCTCTTGGAAGCATTCCAGTAGGCTTCTCTAATATATGGAAAGAATATACGGCAGATATTGCTATTCCAGATGGTGTACATGCCCTTTACTTTACCTATAAGGGTATGGGTAGCGCTGCATTAAAATCCTTTACTCTTATTTAAAAAATTGCTTCTAGACCTTGCTAAATTTATTGACTTTCAATGGTGTAAGTGCTAATATGAATATAAGGCTAAACGTTTCGCGATGGGAGTGATAAAAATACCTGCCACTATAAAAGACGTAGCTAAATACGCTGGATTATCTATAGCAACCGTTTCCAAATATATTAACGGAGGAAATGTTCTTGAAGAGAACAGGAAAAAAATAGAAGAAGCCATTAGGGTATTGGATTTTAGAGTTAATGAACTGGCAAGAGGACTAAAGACCAACCGAACCATGACAGTAGGAGTTCTTATCCCTAGCCTGGAAAGTATCTTTTTTACTAGCATTATTTCAAAAATAGAGAATATATTATTACAGCATGGATACAGTACTATTGTGTGCAATTATAGGGAAAATTCTACTTTAGAGAAAATCAAATTAGAATTCCTTGTCAATAAAATGGTAGATGGCATTATTATGGTGCCTCATGGGGGAGATATATCCCACATTCAAGAGGTTAGAAATAAAGATATTCCCGTTCTCTTGATAGACAGAATGCTTAAGGGTGTAGATTGTGATGTAGTAATGTCTGACAATCTAAACGCTGCATATAGTGCGGTGGAGCAGCTTATAATGCGTGGGCATAGGCGTATAGGAATTATAGGAGGACCCAAGAACGTTTATACAACCCAAGAACGTATTAAGGGCTATATACGAGTTTACGAAGACTATGCTGTGGATATAGATGAGAGCCTTATAAAATATGGAGGATACGATATTGAAAGCGGCTATCGCATTTTAGAGGAATTCATGGAGATGGCCAATCCTCCAACCAGTATATTCGTAACCAACTACGAAATGACTCTAGGGGCTATTATGGCCATCAATAAGAATAATATAATAATGCCCGACCAAGTATCTCTCATTGGTTTTGACAATATTCAGCTGGCTAAGATAGTAAAGCCTTCACTGTCCATTGTTGTCCAACCAATGGATGAGATAGGTGAGACTGCAGCACGTATACTGTTAAATAGGCTGAACGGGGATTATGGGTCTTTTCCATCAATCCACAGATTAAAAACTGAAATATTAATAAGGGATTCAGTGAAAACCTTAGCTCATTAGTATAACAAAACTAATGAGCTAGGTTTTCCCCTAGCGCGAAACGATTAGCTCTGATTAAGGAGGGACTATTTTGAAAGCAGCAGTATTGCATGGACAGGATGATATACGTATAGAAGAAGTGGATATGCCCAGGATAGGCCATGATGAGGTACTGGTTAGGGTAAAAGCCACCGGTGTTTGCGGTTCTGATATACCAAGAGTATTGGGAACTGGTGCTCATTTTTATCCCATTATATTAGGCCATGAATTTTCGGGGGAAGTAGTGGAGATAGGAGATAATGTAACCAATGTACAGGTAGGAGATAAAGTAGCGGGTGCGCCTCTTGTTCCCTGTCATAAGTGTATTGATTGCTTAAGAGGGCACTACTCCCAGTGCAAACACTATAGCTTCATAGGTTCCCGTACATCTGGCAGCTGGGCTGAATATGTAAAAATGCCAGCAATTAATGCAGTTAAACTGCCTAATGAAGTAGGATTTGTTGAAGGGGCTTTCATGGAACCTATTACTGTAGCCTTGCATGGTCTTTTTGTCATGGATTTTAAGGGAGGCTCAGATGTTGCTATTGTAGGAATGGGAACTATAGGTCTATTGACACTTCAGTGTGCCAAGGCCTTAGGTGCAAAAAACATATACGCTTTTGATATTGATGATGAAAAACTAAAAATTGCCAAAGAATATGGTGCCTATTGCTGTATCAATACTGGAGAAGAGGGATTTAAGGATATGATATGGGAGGCTACTGGTGGACGTGGCTTTGAACAGGTAATAGAAACTGCGGGGGTTGAGTTTACAGAAAAACTCAGCTTGGAGATAGCATCCAATAAGGGTAAGGTTATGTTTATTGGCACACCCTCTAAACCTATTACCCTGGAGCCTAGAGAATTTGAATATATCAACAGAAAGGAGCTAACAGTTGGCGGCTCTTGGATGTCCTATTCTGCACCTTTTCCAGGAAAGGAATGGGAGCTAGCAGCTTACTACCTAAAAACCGGGCAAATAAAGGTGGATAAGTTAATCGATAGAAAGATAGGTATGGAAGCTATAGCAAGTGCCTTTGATGATTTAAAGATTCTTGGAAAGGTGAAGGGCAAGATTCTCATGGAGGGGTAATATGTCTAAGAAATTTCTTTTAGCTGTTGACCTGGGAACATCGGGATGCAAGATTACAGTTTTTGATTTTAATGGGAAGGTAATGGGAAGTTGGACTGGGGAATACCAAACCTATTATCCCCACTCTGGTTATGCTGAACAGGATCCTCAGGAGTGGTGGCAGGTTGCAAGCCATGGAATCAGAGGGGTTTTGGAGAAAAATACAATTGATCCTAGAGAAATCGCGGCTATTGGGGTAGATGGAACCAGCTGGGCTTGTATTCCTGTAGATAAAAATGGAACACCTCTGCGACCAGCCATGCTGTGGCTAGACCGCAGGGCTCAAAAACAAGCTGATTGGATGAAAGAAAGATCAGGGGAAAATCGGCTTATTAGAACTAGCGGTAATCCTGTGGATCCTGCTTATATTACACCAAAAATACTATGGATTAAAGAGAATGAGCCAGAAATATACAAAAACACTTACAAGTTTCTCCAGAGCAATAGCTACATGGTTTATAAGTTGACTGGCCAATATTCTCAGGACTATTCCCAGGGTTATGGATTTCATTTTTTCAATATTTCTAAAGGTAGCTGGCAAGAGGATATAGCCGATGAACTTGGGATATCCATAGATTTTATGGCCCCTCTTTATCACAGTCATGAAGTGGTAGGTACGGTTACCCCCAAGGCTGCTCAGGAAACTGGGCTGGTATCGGGCATTCCCGTTGTGGCAGGAGGGCTGGATGCCGCATGCTGCACCCTGGGTGCAGGAGTAATTAAGCCTGGCCAAACCCAGGAGCAGGGGGGTCAGGCAGGAGGCATGAGCATCCAAGTTGATAAACCTCTTATTCACCCAAAACTTATTTTAGGTTATCATGTTATTCCTAATCAGTGGCTGCTTCAAGGCGGTACTGTTGGCGGCAGTGGTACCCTGCGCTGGTTTAATGAACAGCTGGGAACCTTTGAACAGCTACTGGGACGTGAAAGGGGCATGAGTCCTTATGAGATAATGAGTGAGGAAGCCCAGGGCATTAGCCCAGGTAGTGACGGACTTATTTTTCTACCATATATGGCAGGAGAGAGGTCCCCAATTTGGGACAGCAAGGCAAGAGGAGTTTTCTTTGGATTATCTTATGATAAGACACGAGCTCACATGATACGCTCCATAATGGAAGGTGTGGCCTTTTCACTTCTACATAATCTAGAGACAGCAGAGGAAGTAGGTGCTAAAGTAGAAATCCTTAACAGTGTGGGAGGAGCGGCCAATAGTTATGTGTGGACTCAGATAAAAGCCGACGTTACAGGAAAGACCATCCATGTCCCATTCTCCGATCATGCTACATCTTTAGGTGCAGCAATACTTGCTGGGGTAGGAGCAGGAGTGTATTCAAGCTTTGAGCAAGCTGTTAGCGAAACGGTGCGTATTCAGCGCATTCATGAACCAGATGATAAAAATCATAGGATTTACCAAGATTACTACAGATTATATTTGGATTTGTATGAAAGACTTAAAGAGTCATTTGAGCAGCTTCATTATATGCAAGAAGCTTCATTATATGCAAGAAATGATATCTAGATAAGCCGGTTTTTAAAGATGAATGGCTAAATAAATACTAACCAATGCTGATTCATGAAATTAACCAGATTCATATAATTCTATGATTTAATTTTAACTTTGATAAATCATAAAATTTTAAAGGAGAAAGAAAAATGTTAAAAGGTATTCCATCTATATTATCACCAGAACTTCTTAAGGTTCTTATGGAGATGGGGCATGGGGATGAGATTGTCATTGCAGACGGAAATTTTCCTGCTGCAAGCATGGCTCAAAGATTAGTTCGATGCGATGGTCATGGAGTTCCAAAAATTTTGGATGCAATATT
>Ga0209537_1000884_pt1 | contig 35473 bp, 34 predicted proteins | sample BioPla4DNA1_FD_187698 | JGI IMG/M metagenome (GOLD analysis project Ga0209537, IMG submission 187698) | Biogas fermentation microbial communities from Germany - Plant 4 DNA1 (SPAdes) (version 2) | ecosystem: Engineered > Bioreactor > Anaerobic > Digestate | place: Bielefeld, North...
CCACATGCATAAACCTATTTTCGAATACGGTCTCTATTACTACGCTACTTCCTTCACATATGGTCAATAGGGCCATAAACTGAGCTGCCATGTCCGTTGGGAAGCCCGGATAGGGTAAGGTTTTTACATCTATGGCCTTTAGTTTATCTGTACCTATTACTCTAACACTATCTGCATTTTCAATTACCTCAACTCCAACTTCCCTTAACTTAGCAATGACAGGTTTTATGTGGCTGGTTATTACATTATCTACTATAACGTCTCCACCGGTAATTGCAGCTCCAACCATAAAGGTTCCGGCTTCTATCCTATCTGGTATAATCTGATGGGAGGCCCCACCTAATTTTTTTACACCCTTTATCTTAATTGTAGATGTACCTGCTCCCTTTATATCTGCTCCCAACTTATTTAGGAAGTTCTGCAAGTCTACTATTTCCGGCTCCATGGCGGCGTTATCTATAATAGTTATTCCTTCAGCCATGGTGGCAGCCATCATTATATTTTCAGTAGCCCCAACAGAAGGAAAATCTAGATAAATCTTGTTGCCTACTAATTTATCAGTGTGGGCATTTATATTTCCAAATTCAGTTTCAACCCCTGCACCTAGGGCCTTAAATCCCTTTAGGTGTAGGTCGATTGGCCTAGTTCCAATGGCGCAACCGCCAGGTTGTGAACAAACAGCTTTACCCAATCTAGCTAAGATGGGGCCCATTACCAAGAGGGATGCCCTCATCTTATTCATAAGGTTATAGGGTGTAACATAATTATCTAAATTTTTAGCATTAATCTTTATGATTCCCTCATCTAAAATTTCCACCTTAGCTCCTAAGGTCCTTAAGACTTCACACATTATCTCAACATCTTTTATCTTAGGTACATCTTCCAGTATGATGTCTTCAGTTCCTAATAGTGACGCTGCTAATATAGGAAGTGCTGAATTTTTTGCTCCATTTACTCTAATCTTCCCCTTTAGTGGAGGACTCTTCTCTACAACGATAATTTCCAAATTATAACCTCCTTTAATATCCAACAGTTATGACTGGTGTAGCTATCCATATATGAGTCTTATCATCTATCTGGCTAGATCTAATTGCTATATTTAAGTTGATCCTATCCTTTCCTATCTCTATGTATTCTTCAATCAGTGGTGTGTAAGCTGTGAAAGAAATCATACTTCCATCTGTAAACTCATCTACAACTTCTACATCCATCCGAGCAAAAATTTTGTTAATTTCCTTCACCATATTATTATAACTCATATCGTTAGAAATTTCACCTAGTAAGCAATATGTTTTGTCTATTGCTACATTAAAGCTTTCATAAATTGACATTACCGCTTCTATTATATCATTATTTTTTATTAAATCACTATTTTTCATAATATTTATATATAAATATGTTTCTCCACTTTTTACCTCATCATATTCATAGGAGGTTAGGATTATAACTATTTTATTTAAGTCCTCATCCTGACCTATATAGGTAATTTGGTTAAAATCCTCTTGGAAAATTACTTCTTTAGTATAGTGTTCTTCCAAAACTTCTTCCTCTATATAGGGATCCACTTCCTTACCTACTATGCCTAATTTAGTCCTTACTTCCTCTCCTATTAGCTTTAATTCCTCTCCATCTATAAAAGTATCAAATATTATTCCGTTGAAGACCAGATCCACTTCTAGACATTTGCCATCAAGGCCTTCCATTATGTTGTAGAGAATGTCTAATTCATCCTTTTTCGTCTCCGCCTGAGAACCTATAGGTATTAGAAGTCCCAATATGATAAATACACAGACTAATCTTTTCATGTGAATTCCTCCCCCAAAATTGAAGGCAAGTCCCATTTTAAAATAAAAATTAGATGGGCTTTCCTTTTATTTGTAAAAAGGAAAGAGCCTTTTTTAAGAATGTAAAGGGGGACAAAACATTCTATTAAAAAAGTACCCTTTCCTTTAGTACAAAGTATTACCAAAGAAGGGTACTTTTTATACATCTTTTTAAAATTTTTTTGCTTTTTTATCTATTTTTTATCCTTAGAAACTTCCAATCTGTTCATAGCTCTTCTTAAAGCAGCTTCAGCCCTAGCCACATCTATATTAGGATCCTTCCCATTTAACCTGGCTTCCGCCCTCTTCTTAGCTTCCATAGCCCTTTCCACATCTATCTCTTCAGGCCATTCGGCTGAATCTGTTACTATTGTAACTTCATTATCTAAGGCAGTTAAGTAGCCACCACATATGGCAGCTATCCTTTCCACTCCATCCTGCTTAATTCTTAGCTTTCCTATCTCTAGTGGAGTCGCAATTGGAGCCCTGCCCCTTAAAATAGCAAAGTCACCTTCCACACCTTTAGCTATAACCATATCCACTTGGCCATTAAAGAATTCCTTTTCGGGCGTAACGATTTGAAGATGAACTTTAGCCATTTTATCTCTCCACCTTTTTAGCCTTTTCTACGGCTTCATCTATAGTACCTACCATAAAGAAGGCAGACTCTGGTAAATCATCGTGTTTACCCTCAAGTATTTCTTTAAATCCTCTTACTGTTTCTTTAATAGGTACATATTTACCCTCTAAGCCTGTAAAATGAGATGCTACTGTGAAGGGTTGTGATAAGAACCTTTGAACCTTTCTAGCCCTAGCAACTATAAGTTTATCCTCATCGGAAAGCTCATCCATACCTAGGATGGCTATAATATCTTGTAGTTCCTTATACCTTTGTAATAACTCCTGTACACCCCTAGCTACTTCATAGTGTTCCTTACCCACAATTTCTGGTGCTAAAATCCTAGAAGAAGAATCCAATGGGTCTACCGCTGGATATATACCTAGCTCAGCAATAGAACGGGACAATACTGTAGTAGCATCCAAGTGAGCAAAGGTAGTAGCTGGTGCAGGGTCTGTTAAGTCGTCTGCTGGAACATATACCGCCTGAACACTGGTGATAGACCCCTTCTTAGTGGAGGTTATCCTTTCTTGAAGTTGGCCCATCTCAGTAGCCAGTGTAGGCTGATAACCTACAGCTGAAGGCATCCTACCTAAAAGGGCGGATACTTCTGATCCAGCTTGGGTAAATCTGAATATATTGTCGATAAATAATAGAACGTCCTGATTTTCCTCATCCCTAAAATATTCAGCCATAGTTAGGCCAGTAAGCCCAACCCTCATCCTAGCTCCTGGTGGTTCATTCATCTGTCCGAATACAAGAACCGTCTTGTCTATTACTCCTGACTCTATCATCTCATAATAGAGGTCGTTACCCTCTCTAGTCCTTTCTCCTACTCCAGCAAATACTGAAATACCACCGTGCTGGGTAGCTATATTGTTGATTAACTCCTGTATTAATACAGTCTTACCTACTCCAGCACCACCAAATAGTCCAACTTTCCCCCCCTTGGCATAGGGTGCTATCAAGTCGATAACCTTTATACCAGTTTCAAATATTTCCTGGGATGTTTCCTGCTCCTCAAAGGACGGTGCTGGCCTATGTATAGGCATCTTTTTAGCATCTTTTACCTGCTCTTTACCATCTATCGGTTCTCCTAATACGTTAAATAATCTACCTAGGGTTTCAGGACCTACAGGTACAGTTATGGCCTGTCCTGTATCCCTTGCTTCCATTCCCCTAATAAGGCCGTCCGTTGAACCCATTGAGATGCATCTAACAACATCATCACCAATATGCTGTGCTACTTCAACTACCAAGGTCTCTCCATCTTTTTCTATCTCAATGGCATTTAATAGGTTTGGTAATTCTCCTTCTTCGAAACGAATATCAACAACTGGGCCAATTACTTGAACAATATGACCGATGTTCTTTTCCATTTGCCCACTCCTTTCTATGTTACTTTAAAGCGTCTGCACCGGCAACAATTTCAGAAATTTCCATAGTGATTGCTGCTTGTCTAGCCCTGTTATAACTTATGTTAAGTTCTTCAATCATCTCTTCCGCATTGTCCGTTGCATTTTCCATGGCAACCCTTCTGGCAGCTTGCTCACTGGAAGAGGCTTCTATTAAAGCTCCAAATATAGTGGATTCAATATACTTGGGAATTAAATAATCTAAAACTTCTTCAGGTGAAGGTTCAAAATCTATAATGGGTTTAAGCTTATCCTCCCCTTCAACCTTAAGATCATCTACAGGTAAAAGCTTCATAATCCTAGCATCATAGGATATATTTGAAATAAATCTAGTATAAACTATATTGATTTCATCCACTTGCCCCTCAAGAAAAAGGTCTACAGCAATCTTACCAATTTCTCTTGCATCTTTAAACTCCGGTTCTTCAGAAATTCCCTGGAATGATTTTACAATATGGTATCCCCTATTTCTAAAAAAATCCCTTCCTTTTGAACCAACGGTGATTAAGGAAATGGATTCTTTATCATTTTTAAATTTTGAGTCTACTAATCTAGTAACATTGGCATTATAGCCCCCAGCTAATCCCCTGTCAGCAGTTACGACTATATAGAGGGATTTTATAACCTCACGCTCCTCTAAAAGCGGATGGCTAACCTTGGTATAACTTAGTACATCTTTAATACTATTAAGGACAGTATTATAATAAGGCCTTGTTCTTTCCAATCTAGCCCTAGCCTTCCTCATCTTCACTGAAGCTACCAATTCCATAGCATTAGTTATCTGCTTTATATTACTTATACCTTTTATACGCCTTTTAATATCTCGGGTTGATTTGGCCAAAAGCTCACCTCCCGCTTTTTAGTCTAGAAGTTCTTTTTAAATTCTTGTATTGCTTCCTCGATCTTTTCAATAGTTTCATCTGTTAAATCCTTAGTCTTAGTAATATCCTCCACTATTTCAGGATAGTTATTATCTACGAAGTTTAAGAATTCCCTTTCAAAAAGTACTACCTTATCTACTTCTATATCCAATAGGTGCTTATTACCTGCAACATATAAGATTATAACTTGGTGTGCTAGGGAAACCGGACTGTATTGTGGCTGCTTTAATATCTCCATCATCCTAGCCCCTTGCTCCAAGGTAGCCTTAGTTTCTGGATCCAGATCTGAACCGAATTGGGCAAAGGCAGCCAATTCTCTATATTGGGCCAACTCTAGCTTTAATTTTCCGGCAACCTTCTTCATGGCCTTAGTTTGGGCAGCTCCCCCTACCCTGGAAACTGAAAGTCCAGTGTTGATAGCTGGTCTTTGGCCTGCAAAGAATAGGTCCGTTTCCAGGAATAACTGTCCATCTGTAATAGAGATAACGTTAGTAGGAATATAGGCTGAAATATCTCCCGCCTGTGTTTCTACTATAGGCAATGCTGTAATGGATCCACCGCCAAATTTATCATCTAATTTAGCAGCCCTTTCTAAAAGTCTAGAGTGTAGATAGAATACGTCTCCTGGGAAGGCCTCCCTTCCTGGTGGTCTCCTTAATAATAGAGACATGGCCCTATAAGCAATAGCATGTTTAGATAAGTCATCGTATATAATTAAAACATCCTTACCCGCTTCCATAAATTCTTCTGCCATTGCAACACCAGCATAAGGAGCTATATATTGTAGGGGTGCCAGCTCACTAGCCGTAGCAGATACCACTATGGAATAGTCCATTGCTCCATTTTTCTCCAGCACGTCCACAATTTGAGCTACTGTTGAACGTTTTTGCCCTATGGCAACATATATACAGATTACATCTTCTTCTTTTTGATTCAAGATGGTATCTATGGCGATTGCTGTTTTACCAGTCTGCCTGTCACCTATGATCAATTCCCTCTGGCCTCTTCCAATAGGGAATAGGGCATCTATAGCCTTGATACCAGTCTGTAAAGGCTCGCTAACGCTTTTTCTGGTAATAACCCCTGGTGCTATCCTCTCTATGGGTCTAAATTTATCAGCATTTATGCTTCCTTTCCCATCAATAGGTTGCCCCAGGGCATTAACTACCCTACCTATCATCTGTTCTCCAACTGGAACTTCAACAATCCTACCAGTTCTCTTAACTGTATCTCCCTCTTTGATATTGGCGTCTGAACCTAGAAGAACACATCCAACATTATCTTCTTCTAAGTTTAGGGCCATACCGTATACTTCACCTGGAAATTCAATTAATTCACCAGCCATACAACCTTCCAGGCCGTATAATCTGGCTATACCATCTCCAACCTCAAGTACAGTACCTACGTCAACCAGGTCTAACTTCTTTTCATATCGCTTGATTTGTTCCTTTATAATTGAGCTTATTTCTTCTGGCCTTAACTCCAAATTTTATCACCTCGACTTCACCTTAATGAACATTGGTTATTAGATTTTCTAGTTTCTTTAATTGACTCCTAATGGTTGAATCGATTATCTTACCCTCCATCTTCAATAAAACTCCACCTATTATGGATTTATCTACCTTGTTTATAATGTCAACCTTTTTACCTAACTTATTTTCCAATACTAGCTTTAATTTTTCCTTTGCTTTTTCATCCATTTGGATGGCTGTAACTGCTTCCACCTTTAGGATATTATTGTATTCGTTATAGATGGATTGATACTCCCTAATTATATCAAAGATAAACTTTTCCCTTCTTTTATCTATTATTATATAAAAGAAATTTATAACTTCCTGGGATAGACGCCCCCTAAAGATTTCAGTAATTAAAGATTTTTTTTCATCCTTGCTAATCCTTGGATTCTTAAGGATCTCAAAAAAATCCTTCTCAGCTTTTAAAACTTCGTCTAAATATTTTAACTCTTTATTAAAGATATCTAATTTCTCTAGCTCCAAGCCAGCCTCAAATATGGATAAAGCATATCTCTTAGAAACTAATTCAGCCATTGTGAACTACCTACCTCATCGATAAATTTATGGATTAATTCCTCCTGTTTAGCAGGATTGATTTCTTCTTCCATTATATTTGAGGCTATTAATATTGCTAATTCACCTACCTGAGCTTTAATATCTTCAAAGGCCTTTTCCTTTTCCTGTTCTATAGTCTTTCTTGCCCTATCCATGAGTAGTTCTGCTTCTTTTCTTGCTTCCTCTACTATATTTTCCCTTAGTTCTTCTCCACGCTTCCTAGCTGACTCTATAATATCTTGACTTTCCTTCTTTGCATCAGCTATACGTGCTTCATAATCTAGCTTTAGCTTTTCTGCCTCTTCCCTTAACTGTTTTGCTTCTTCTATATTAGACTGAATCTTAGCCTGTCTATCACTTAAAATCTTGGAAACTGGTTTATATAATAGTTTTCTTAGTAATAAATAAAGTACTAATAATGTTGCCCAAGATATGAGAACAGAGCTTAATTCGGGTAAGACCCTAACTACAATATCTATTTCTCCCATTACTCAACCTCCTATTTCAATGTTTTAGAGATGGGATATACCCACCTCTAGCCTTTTTTATAAAGCTCCTAATAAAGGTTGAACGAATAACAGAATAATAGCTATTACCAGGGAGTAGATACCTGTTGTCTCTGCAACGGCTTGACCTAATAACATAGTCCTAGTAATATCACCTTGGGCTTCTGGCTGTCTGCCAACAGCTTCTGCACCCTTACCAGCTGCATAACCCTGACCGATTCCAGGTCCTAATCCTGCAATCATAGCTATACCTGCTCCTATTGCTGAACATCCTAATACAAAAGCTTCATTTGAAATACCCTCAAACATTATAAATTCCTCCTTTAATTTTCTTATTCTTCAGTTGCACCGGCTATAAATACCATGGTCAACATGGTAAATATGAAAGCCTGCAACACACCTGAAAATATATCAAAATATATATGGAATGGCGGTGCTATTATAGGCGCCAAGTAACCTAAAAAACTATAAAGTAATGACATTATAAGACTACCACTTAATACGTTTCCGAATAAACGGAAGGATAATGATACTGGGTTAGCCAATTCACCAGCAATATTCAAGGGTAGTAGGAATGGCAAAGGATCCAAGAAACCCTTTAAATACTTTCCAAAACCTCCAGCACTCTTGATGGCATTTACCTGCACAATACCAAAGGTAACCAATGCCAAGGAAAAAGTAACTGAATAATCTGATGTAGGCGATGTGAATCCCAACAAGCCAAATAGATTAGAACATAATATTAGGATAAAAAGTGTTAGTATATAAGGTGCAAATCTTAGGTTGTGTTTTCCCATAGTCGATATGACAAAATTATTAACGGTATCAACTATTAACTCTACTACATTAAGAAATGTAGATGGTGCTTTTTCTGGATCAACATCTTTTGCCTTCTTATTAACCACAAGGGCAAAAATTAAAAGTAGTATACCTACAATAACAAAGTTGATTACACTATCAGGAATAATAATTTCCTTATCTCCTGCTAGTATTGCTATTTCCAATTTTATCCCCCCCTTCATATATTCATAATTAATGAAATCGGATAAATATTTCTTATTTATAGGCTTTTATTGAAAATGGATGACAAAATTATAACAATCTTTATGCTTAATAGCCCTAAAACAGTAGCCGTTAAACTTAGGTAATCTGCCTTACCTGCTACCAAGAGTACTGTCCCATATATAGTGTACCTAATAAAATACTGTCCAACTGCATATGCGGAGGCCCTTCTAGGGGGCATTTTAACCGATTTTTGTACTGATAGATCCAATAGTTTAAAGGCTAACATGGCAATTAAAGTACCAAAGATATAACCTAATATTGCTGCCTTAGGCTCCTTAAGCAAAAAAAAGCTAAATCCTATAATGAAAAAACTAAATATAAGGGTCCTTTTGTATATCTTTAATATAAGGTCATTGTTCACGTATTCACTTCCTTTTATCCTTCCATGTACCAGTAATTTTAAATAGGTTTAAAAACCCACCACCAGCACCTAGAACAATAAATATGATTACAAAGATGCTTCTAGTTCCAAACCACTTGTCCAACAATTGCCCTAGAAAAACTCCAATAAGGATGGGGGTTACAACGGATAAGCCTATTTGGCTTATTAGGGTAAGATTTTTTAAGGTATCTTTGTAATCTCTCTTTTTCTTCACCATATTCACTCCAACTTATTTGACTCTAGCTTTTCATGGTTCATATAATCAATTATATCATAAAATAGTTAATATTATATTATCAAAATATTTAGAAACATGCAATGAAGATTAAAGGGGAAAGGGTTATTTAGGACCAAAGATATAGAAATAGTCTTAATAAAATTCTATACAAAATATAATCGATATTCGGTAACCCTTGTTACATACTTCAATACAAAATAATTATTATTATGATACTAAAAAGATATTAAATATATACTTATTGTTTCTTCCCAGTTTTCTTTATATTGCTTAGGTACATTAAAGCCATATCAAAAAAATTAAAACCTTATCTAAAGTTAGATAAGGTTAATTCATTCTATTAGAAACTTAATTAATTAGCATTCAGCAATATATCCACTATTTTTTTAGCTGCAGTACCGTCCCCATAAGGATTTACCGCCTTAGCCATTTTTGTATATTCAGCTTCATTGGATAGTAAAAAATCTAAATTATCATAAACTGATTTATACTCAGTGCCCACTAATTTAGCAGTACCAGCCTCTATCCCCTCCGGCCTTTCCGTTTCTTCCCTTACTACTAATACAGGTTTACCCAGGGTTGGAGCCTCCTCCTGTAATCCACCTGAGTCCGTTACCACCAGATAAACCCTATTCATTAAATTGGTAAAGGGTTCGTAATCAAGGGGATCGATCAAATGGACCTTTTCATTAGAGCCTAAAATCCCTTTCGCTATCTCCCTGACCCTAGGATTTAGGTGGACTGGGAAAACCACTTCCACATCATCATACTTATTTACAATATCATTGACGGCTGAAAAAATATTTTCCATAGCCTTTCCTATATTTTCCCTCCTATGGGAGGTTAAAAGTATTACCCTTTTATTCTCATAATCTATCTTATTTAATAACCCATTATCAAATATGTACTCATCCTTAACCACATACTGGAGTGCATCTATTACCGTATTACCAGTGATATAGAGCTTGTCTTCTGGATAGTTTTCCCTTAGTAAATTTTCCTTGTTTCTAATAGTAGGACAAAAATGGTATTCGGCTAAAATTCCCGTCAACATCCTATTGGCCTCTTCAGGATAGGGGGAGTAAATATTACCTGACCTTAGGCCTGCTTCCACATGGCCAACCTTAACCCCTTGATAAAAAGCTGCTAGGGCTCCAGAAAAGACTGTGGTGGTATCACCCTGAACTAGCAAGACATCTGGTTTTTCCTTTGCTATGACCCTTTCTAATCCCTCCAAGGCCCTGGTTGTAATCTTTGTTAAGCTTTGGCCTGGTTCAAAGATATTTAAATCGTAGTCTGGTTCTATGTCAAATATTTTAAGAACTTGGTCAAGCATCTCCCTATGTTGGGCGGTAACACAGATTATGCTTTCCACATCCTCCCTTTTTTCCAACTCCTTGATGATAGGTGCCATTTTTATCCCTTCAGGCCTTGTCCCAAATACAGTCATCACCTTTAACCTCTTCAATCAGCTCACCTCTTCCTTTTACTTCTTATTAGTATTCTTCTTGTTCGTAAACATGCCCAGCTTAAAGGCAAATAATATGGCAGCTAAAAATAGTAGGACCGACATATAGACTGCCTGCTTGCTATTGGCCTTGGCTACTATTACTGCAAATATACCAAAGACTGCAGATAGGCCATAAAGGATCAGAACCGTTTGCCTTTGAGAAAATCCCTTATCCAACAACCTATGGTGTAGATGGCCCTTATCAGCTTCTGCTATGGAACGTCCACTTAATAATCTTCTGAAAATGGCAAAGGTAGTATCGAATATGGGTACCCCTAGGATTAGAATGGGGACGACTATAGCTATGGTAGCAACACTCTTCATAACCCCTTCTATGGATATGGCCGCTAGCATAAAGCCCAATAAGAGGGCACCAGTATCCCCCATAAAGATCTTAGCCGGATTAAAGTTATAGGGTATAAAACCTAAACAGGCTCCAGCTACCAAGGCAGATAGGATGGTAACCTCCTCTTGACCAAATTTCTCAGCTACCAACATCAAGGACAAAGCTGAAATCATAGCCACCCCTGAAGCTAAACCATCTAGGCCGTCTATAAGGTTTATAGTATTAGTAATACCCACAATCCAAAAAAGGGTTATGGGGATGGATAGTCCATTTAAATAGAGGAGGACATAATCCTTAGAAAAGGGATTAGTTATAAAATCTACCTTTACGCCTCCATAAATAAGTACAAGTCCTGCAATAATTTGAAATACCAGCTTAAGCTTAGGACTTAAACCCTTAATATCGTCAATAATACCAGAAACCAATATTATAGTTGCCCCAACTAAAATGGAGATCAGGGTATCATTTAAGGGTAAAAATATCAAGGCCGCTATAACAATGGCAATATATATGGCTAAGCCTCCCATTAAGGGCATGGGCTTTTTATGTATTCTCCTCTCATCCTTGGGAACGTCTATGGCCCCTACTCTTACAGCTAATTTCTTGACTAAAGGAGTGGATACTAAAGAAATAATAATTGCTACTATAATGGGTATGATATAATTCTCCATGAAAGCTTCTCTCCTTCACTTATTACTAGCCAGTTGAAAAAAAGGGAACAGTAAACTGCTCCCCTTTTCTGGACTATTTAGTACCAAACAACCTATCTCCAGCATCTCCTAAACCTGGAACAATATATGCGTCCTCATTAAGTTTTTCATCTATATGGCCTACATATATATCCACGTCAGGATGAGCTTCTTGTAAAGCCTGGATTCCTTCTGGAGCAGCTATTAAACATACGAATTTTATATTCGTAGCTCCCCTTTTCTTTAAGAAGTCAATAGCTGCGGCGGCGGAGCCACCTGTTGCCAACATTGGATCTAATACTATTAGGTGTCTTTCTTCTATATCCTGAGGCAATTTGCAATAATACTCTACCGGCTGTAAGGTTTCCGGATCCCTATATAGACCTATGTGGCCAACTTTAGCTGCAGGAATTAGACTCAACATACCATCAACCATGCCTAGGCCAGCCCTTAAAATAGGAATTATACCAACCTTTTTACCAGCAATAACCTGAGCCTTAGTCTTCATCAATGGAGTTTCTATTTCAACTTCTTCCAGCTCAAAATCCCTAGTTACCTCATAACCCATCAACATAGATAGTTCTGACACTAATTCCCTAAATTCCTTGGAACCAGTATTTTTGTCACGAATTAATGTCAATTTATGTTTTATTAAAGGATGACCCATTTCTACAACTTTACTCATCGTTTTTCCCCCTATGTTAAATTTCACTAGTACAAATTATACCATAGATTAACAAGTTATTTCATCTATTTTATTTATTCTTCTCTCATGCCTTCCACCTTCAAATTCCGTCTCCAAAAATATCTTAACGATATCTAAAGCCAAGCCTTTTCCTAAGACCCTTCCCCCTAGGGCTAAGATATTGGCATCATTGTGTAATCTACTCATTCTAGCTGAAAAGGTGTCTGAACATAGGGCACACCTTATCCCCTTAATCCTGTTGGCAGTAATTGAAATTCCAATACCAGTTCCACAGATTAAGATTCCCCTATCTACTTCCTTATTTAATACTGCATCAGCTACCCTTTTACCAAAATCCGGATAGTCTACAGAATCTAGGGAATTGGTTCCATAATCGACAAACTCTATTCCTTCGCTAGTTAAATATTCCTTTATGACCTCCTTTAACTCATAACCACCATGGTCGCTACCTATTCCTATTTTCATGATCCTTCCTCCTTTGTTTGTTAAATCTGCCTTATCCACCCTTTATAAAACAGATAAGTATCAAGCTAATTTAACCCCACCCCTATAGGTATAATTTTAATCCCATTTAATATTTTCCAAAGCCTTTAAAATCTCATCCCTAACCAGCTTATAGTTATACTCATCCCTGCCAAAGGGGTCTTGAATATCCCTTACTTCCCCAAAGGCATATTCATTAAGTAAGTAGACCTTATCCTTAATATGGGGATATTTCAATAATAAGGATTCCTTATGGGATCTAGACATGGTAAGGATAAGATCAGCTTCCTCTACCAGTCCCCTACTAAGGCTTTGGGCCTTATGGTCTGAAATGTTAATATCTAGTTCCTTAAGGGCTAATATGGCATTTTCAGCCGCCCCAACTCCATCCATGGCAAAGGTGCCTGCAGATTTTACCTCTAGGCTCAAACCCTTCTTATTAGCCATATCCCTTAATAGACCTTCTGCCATGGGACTCCTACAAGTGTTTCCAGTACATACAAATAATACCTTCTTATTCACCCCATCACCTCTTAAAGCTTTATAATTTTACCACTGGCCGCCTTTAGCATTCTATTCATAATAGCCATGCCTAAATGATTATAACCTACTCCCTCGGCTAAAATTATATCCACTTTTTCCTCATCAAAACTCCTTAAAACATCAAAAAGATTATGGGCAATGGTTTCCTCCCTCTCCCTGGAGCCTACCACCAATACTAAGCCTTGAGGGTACTTATCCCTAGTCTCTTCTGTAGCAAGAATTCCTACCTTCTTTCCTTCCTCCATAAGTTCTCTAGCCCTTTTATTTATTTCCTCTACTATGGCTTCCACACTGCCTGAAAAGAGAAGCATTTCAGCTTCGGGAGCATAATGTCTGTATTTTTGCCCTGGTGATTTAGGCACCTTTTGGCTGTCAGTAATACTAGCATCCTGTATTACACTGGGGATAACTTCCCTTAAATCTTCTAAAGTTATGCCGCCTGGTCTTAAAATTGTTGGTATTTCTGTAGATAAGTCTAATACTGTAGACTCAAGTCCAACTCCCGTGTCTCCACCATCTATTATCATATCTATTCTACCCATCATATCTTCTATTACATGGCTGGCCTTAGTAGGACTGGGTTTTCCCGATAGATTAGCCGATGGGGCAGCTATTGGAACCTGGGCTTTAGCTATCAACTTTGCTGCAATAGGATGGTCTGGCATCCTAATGGCAACCGTATCCAGCCCTGCCGTTATTATATCTGGTATCATTCCACTTTTTTTGAAAATTATAGTTAAAGGACCAGGCCAAAACTTTTCTATACATAATCTTGCTTCCTCACTTATTTCATCCACCAAGGGCTTTAATTCTTCCATGGAGCTAATATGAAGGATTAGAGGGTTATCGCTGGGCCTGCCCTTGGCCTTATAGATTTTTTTTACAGCCTCCTCATCAAGGCCATTAGCTCCAAGGCCATATACGGTCTCAGTTGGAAAGGCAACGGTTCCGCCTTTTCTAATGATTGTGGCTGCTTCCTCCATAAGGCCTTCGTCTATCCTTTCCCTATCTATCTTTATGATCCTGGTTTCCATAGCAATCACCTTCTTATCATAAATTAAAGAGGAGTTACCCCCTCTTTACATTTCCTTTAATTTCTCAGCCTGATCTGTAGTTATTAAGGTTTCAATTATCTCATCAATATCCCCATCTAGGATATCATTTAATTTATGAAGGGTTAAGTTTACCCTGTGGTCAGTAACCCTTCCCTGCGGGAAGTTATAGGTCCTAATCCTTTCAGACCTGTCTCCTGTACCAACTTGACTCTTTCTAGCCTCTGCAATTTCAGCAGCCTGTTCGCTTAACATCTTATCATAGAGCCTGGTCTTTAGAATCTTCATAGCCTTTTCCCTGTTCTTTATCTGGGACCTTTCATCCTGGCAGGAGACCACTATACCAGTAGGAAGGTGGGTAATCCTAACGGCAGAATCGGTAGTATTTACGTGCTGGCCACCGGCTCCAGATGACCTGTAGATATCGATCTTTAAGTCACTTTCGTTGATTTCCACGTCCACATCCTCAGCCTCAGGAAGAACTGCTACTGTGGCAGTTGAGGTATGAATCCTGCCGCCTGCCTCCGTCTCCGGAACCCTTTGAACCCTATGGACTCCCGATTCAAACTTTAACTTACTATAGGCACCCTTACCCTTTATCATAAAGATTACTTCCTTATAGCCACCGATGCCTATTTCATTAGTACTCATTACTTCAACCTTCCAGTTGTTCCTCTCGGCAAATCTGGTATACATCCTAAAGAGGTCTCCAGCGAATAGGGCAGCCTCGTCCCCACCTGCTCCAGCCCTGATTTCTACTATTACGTTCTTGTGATCATTAGGATCCTTTGGAATTAGAAGGACCTTTAGCTCTTCTTCTATACTTGCAATATTTTCTTCCAGTTCCTTTATCTCTTCCTTAACCAGTTCATTCATATCATCATCTAATTTTTCCTGAAGCATCTCCTTAGCCCCTTCTAGCTCTTCAAGATACTTCTTATATTCACGGTATTTCATCACTATAGGCTCTATTTCAGCATGTTCCTTCATGACCTTTTGGTATTCCTTAATATCCTTTAAGAGTTCAGGATCTATTGACCTTTCCGTCAATTCCTTGTACTTCTTCTCTATAAAATCTAACTTCTCTAACATATTAACCCCCTAATGCTATATTTATATTAATCATCCAGTGTTCTTGTACTCTTGTAATTACTGCTGTTCTTTGACTTATTATAAAATATGGATATGGCTATTCCTAAAATTATCATATATATGGGATTTAAATCAAGAAAAACTATTATAAAAAATGAAGTTAAAGCTAGTAAAAGTTGTCCCCTATTTAAACGGGAACTCTTAAGCAAGCCATATATGGCTGATAGAATCAATGCTACAACAGCTGGCCTGATACCCAGAAATATCTTTTGAATGATTATATTTTCACTAAATCTAGAAAAGAAAATGGCTATTATCAAGATAGTCAAAAATGATGGTAAGACTGTACCCCCTGCCGCCACAAGGGCTCCTGGCAAACCTTTAATCTTATAACCTACATAGACACTAGCATTTACAGCTATAGGCCCTGGAGCTGATTGGGCTACGGATATGATATCTAGAAAATCCTCATCTTTAATCCAGTTATTTTTCTCAACCATCTCCTGCTGAATAATGGGAATCATAGCAAAGCCTCCACCAAAGGTGAAAGCACCAATCTTAAAAAAGGTGATAAATAATTTTAATAACATATTCCCATCTCCTAATATAAAAAAATCCCCATTACACCTGCTAATATTATACCCAATATAGCGTTTAACTTCCTAATACTTACTAAATAAAACAATAGTATGCTTATTATTACAGCCTTTATATCTACAAAGCTGGTCTTACCCACTGTTACGGCTGCAGCCCCAATAAGGCCTAAAACAACAGGCCTTATTCCCCTAAAAATCCATTCTATGTAGGGGGAGCTTTTAAACTTACTTATAAACTTAAATATTAAAGAGATAATGATAAAGGAGGGTAAAATAACTGCAATAGTGGCTACTATAGAACCTAAAACTCCTGCAATCTTGTAACCTAAAAAGGTGGCTGAATTTACAGCTATAGGTCCAGGAGTCATTTCAGAAATAGCTGCTATATCTATAAAGTCTGTAGAACTTATCCACTGATGTTTTTCAATTAACTCCTTTTCAAGTAAGGGTAACATGGCATAGCCTCCGCCAAAGCTAAAGGCTCCAATCTTGAAAAAGGAAATAAATAGTTGTATCAATTTACTCAAAGTTATCGTCCCCTTATACCATATACTATCCTATCATTTGCCGAATAATCCTTTAAGATCTTAATATCCCTATAGCCTTCCCTAGATAGGATATCTTTAACCTGCTGACCCTGATCATAACCTATTTCATAGATCAATATGCCATCAGCCAATAAGTAGTCCTTTGCATCTTTACTTATTCTCCTATAAAAGTCTAAGCCATCTAGACCACCATCTAGGGCCAAAACAGGCTCATGTCGTACCTCCGGCTGTAGGCTTGTTATATCCTCCCTTCTTATATAGGGAGGATTGGAGGCTATAATATTAAACTTTTCATCTATATTATTATCTTCCAAGGCCTTAAATAGATCCCCTTTAAAGAACTGAACATTTTCAAGCCCTAGCCTTTCCTTATTTATATTGGCTATTCTTATGGCCTTATCCGATATATCTACTCCATATACAAAAACTTGGGGGCAGTATTTAGCAATACTTAGGGAAATGGCACCACTGCCAACCCCCAGGTCTAAGACCTTAATCCTTGAGCCCTTAGCCCTAATTAATTCCTCTTTTGTAATCAAATCCTCATTTATCTTTTTTATGATAAAGTCCACTAAAAGTTCCGTTTCAGGTCTTGGTATAAGGACCCCTTCCTCCAGGTAAAACTTAAGGCCCATAAATTCCTCTTCCTTTAAAAGATATTGAAGGGGGTAACCTTCCTTCCGCCTATTAATTATACGGAGAAAGTCCTCTTCCACCTCAATATCTACTTCCTCATCCCCATTTAAATATATATAGTTTTTATCCACCTTTAAAAGATGAGACAAAAGGAGAATAGACTCTAAGTGAGGATTAGAATATTCTATTCCTTCCATTAGAGCCATACCCTTTGCAATCAGTTCCCTTATTACCATCTGTCTTCCTCCCTATCCCCAGGGATCACTTCCTTTAAAGCAAGGATGGCAACCTGAATCTGTTCATCATCCGGTTCCCTTACGGTGGCCAATTTCTGCACCATCAGACCTGGATAGGATAAGAGGAAGCAAAATTTAGAACTGCTTCTGCCAATTATTTTATTTATCTCATAGGAGATTCCCGCTATGACTGGAAACATTAGGATCCTAATTAAGACCCTTTGAAGGGGATTAGGCCAACCGAAGAAGGATAGGACAAAGATACTGACAAGCATCACCATAAAAAGGAAGCTTGTGCCACACCTAGGATGTAATATTGGAAATTTCTTAACATTTTCAACTGTCAACTCTAAGCCGCTTTCATAGCAGTGGATGGACTTATGTTCAGCCCCATGGTATTCAAATACCCTCTTAATATCCTCCAGCTTTGAAATCCAAACCACATAGATAAAAAATATAAAAACCCTGATAATACCTTCCAACAGGTTTAAGATTATATAGTTATCAGTGAGATTTTTAAATAGATTGGTAATAAAGCTTGGCAGTACCATAAAGATGGCTAAAGCCAAGATTACAGAAGTAAAGACGGCTAATAACATCTCCACATCTTCTGCCTTATCTTTAAAGATCTTCTGTGTCCAGCTTTCCTTTGTACTCTCAGCTTCTTCCTCTTCGTAGAATTCAGCTGAATACATCAGCTCCCTAGTTCCTATAACCATGGCCTCAACTAGGCCAACTATACCCCTTATGAAGGGAAGCCTGAAGAATTTATACCTCATGGCTAGGGTGTTTAGGTCTTCCACCTTTAATTCCATACTGCCATCGGGCTTCCTGACGGCTGTGGCAATTTTTTTAGGCCCCCTCATCATTACTCCTTCAATTAAGGCTTGGCCCCCTATGGAGGTAATATGTTTATTAGTCAGTTTTGTTCTTTCCATCTGTTCACTACCTTCTAAAAATGGTTTCAAAAAAAGGTTAGATGCCCTCTAGCAACTAACCTAAATTTCAGTGAAGAAATTAGTCCAAATTGTATTTCTTCTTGAATTTTTCCACACGGCCACCACGTTCTACGAACTTTTGTTTTCCAGTAAAGAATGGATGACATTCTGAACAAATTTCTACCCTTAATTCTTCCTTAGTGGAACCTGTTTTAAAAGTATTTCCACAAGCACAAGTTACTGTAGCTTCGTCAAAATATTTAGGATGAATATTGGCTTTCATGACCTCACCTCTTTCCAAAATATCTATCTTAAAGGATACTCATCATTTTAACCATTTGATTATAACATAATTTTATTTTCAAAGCAACTATAACCAGACTTTCTTTCTCATATCTTCAATAAATTCCTCATTGGACTTGGTCTTAACTAAATTTTCGATAAAGCTCTCAGTTACCTCCTGGGTAGATGCATTACCCATGGCCTTCCTTATAGCCCAGATGGTCTCTAATTCTTTTTGATTCAATAATAGCTCTTCCCTTCTTGTGCCTGATTTATGAATATCTATGGCAGGAAAGATCCTTTTCTCAGATAACCTCCTGTCCAGATGGATTTCCATATTGCCAGTACCCTTAAACTCCTCAAAGATCATATCATCCATTCTACTTCCAGTATCTACCAAGGCAGTAGCTAAAATAGTCAAGCTACCCCCTTCCTCTAAATTTCTAGCGGCACCGAAGAACCTCTTAGGCTTATGAAGGGCTCCTGGATCTAAACCTCCAGATAGGGTCCTGCCTGTGGCAGGTATAGTAAGATTATAGGCCCTAGCCAACCTAGTTATACTATCTAAGAGGATAACCACATCCTTACCATGTTCTACCAACCTCTTAGCCCTTTCTAAAACCATTTCCGCCACCTTAGTATGATTCTTTGGTAGCTCATCGAAGGTAGAATAGATAACATCACCCTTAACAGACCTCTTCATATCTGTAACTTCTTCTGGCCTTTCATCTATTAGGAGGATTATCAGCTCCACCTCTGGATGGTTTAGAGTAATGGCATTAGCCACCATCTTTAAAAGGGTTGTCTTACCCGCCTTTGGAGGTGATACTATCATACCCCTTTGTCCCTTACCTATAGGAGCCACTAAGTCTATCATCCTCATGGCATATTCATTGGGACCTGTTTCTAAAACCAATCTCTCCCTGGGATAAATAGGCGTTAGGCTATCAAAATCCGGCCTGTCTACTGCCGTCTCTGGATCCATACCATTTACAGCTTTAACATATAAGAGGGCCTGGAATTTTTCCCCGGACTTAGGTGGCCTGGTGACACCAAGTATCTTATCCCCAGTCTTTAACCTAAACCTCCTAATTTGAGAAGGGGAAATATATATGTCGTCATCCCCTGACTGATAATTGTCCCTCCTTAAAAACCCATAGCCATCAGCATGGATTTCCAAAATCCCCTGGGCAGTATCTATTTCATCTAGATGCTCTATCTCCTCTGAGGCTTCATCAGATAGGGCATTTAGATCTATGTCTGATATATGGATCTTCTCAGGTTCATCCCACTCCTCAAAGTTTTCTTCCATCTCCTTACTCTTCTCCATTTCCCTAGACTCTACTAAATCCTTAGCTTCATCCACTCCTCCAGCTTCCTTGGCCGTTAACCTTGAAAGCAATTCCACTAGCTCATCCTTTTTAAACTTGTATGGTTGTAATATGCCGTGTTCCTTAGCCATTTCCCTTAGTTCGACGACCTTCTTGCTCCTCAGTTCCTGCTGATCCAAAAAATCACCACCTAATCTATTTCGCATAATCTGGTTTTTTATCCAATTGATGTATGGATTCTATGAACCTGATAGTACCCGTTTCTGCCCTCAATACCAGGGTATGGGTCTTGGCCATATTGTTTTTAAAGTATTTTACACCATGTAATAATTCCCCATAGGAAACTCCAGTGGCAGCAAAGCACATCTGTTCTCCCTTAGCTAAATCATCTATATGGTAGACCTTATCAATATCTGCTCCCATTTCAATACATCTAGCTCGGTGCTCTTCATTAGGCGGCATCAGCTTTCCTTGGAAATCGCCCCCCATACACTTTAAGGCCACTGCAGTAATAACACCTTCTGGTGCTCCACCTATACCCATGGCTATGTCCACAGCTGTATAATCAAAGCAGGTGGATATGGCACTTAAAATATCACCGTCGCTAACTAACTTAATCCTAGCCCCTAATTCACGAATCTCCTTAATGATTTCATCATGTCTAGGCCTATTTAATATTTCTACAGTTATTTCATCCACAGCCTTATTTAAGGCCTTGGCCACATTTAAGATATTCTCTGATACTGACTTATGTATATCTATGGCCCCTTTAGCCCTTGGACCTACTGCTATCTTCATCATATAAGTATCAGGAGCATGTAATAAACATCCCCTAGGTGCCACTGCCACTACAGATATGGCGTTGGGTAAACCGTTGGCTACTGAGGTAGTTCCATCTACTGGGTCTACGGCTATATCAACCTTTAGGGAATCGTCATCTCCCTTACCGATCCTTTCCCCTATATACAGCATGGGGGCCTCGTCCATTTCCCCTTCACCAATAACTACCACCCCATCTATATTTAGGGTGTCAAACATCCTCCTCATAGCATCTACAGCTGCCTGGTCTGCTGCTTCCTTGTCCCCCTTACCAAAATACTTGGCACAGGCTAAGGCAGCAGCCTCAGTAACCCTACCTAAATTAATGGGTAAATTTCTATCCAAAATAAACACCTCCATTGAGTACACTACTTATCTTTAGTGTTTCATTATTCAATCCTTTATTATCCCTATTTATTTTAATAAATTATGGAATTTTATAAGATAGGAAAAAGTGAAGGAAACAGGCTTAAGGATTACTCCTTAAGGCTGTTCCAATCTTGAATGAACTTATCTATACCTATATCAGTAAGCGGGTGATTAAGCATCTTTAGAAAAACCTCATAAGGAATTGTAGCTATATGAGCTCCTGCCTTAGCAGCTTCCAAGACATGGATTGGATGGCGAATGCTTGCTGCTATAATCTCAGTATCAATCTTATGGATATTATAGATATTAACTATGTCGTCGATGATATTCATTCCCAGATTTCCGATATCATCAAGCCTACCCAAAAAGGGGCTGACATAAGTAGCTCCTGCCCTAGCAGCTAATAGGGCCTGAGCAGCTGAAAATACTAAAGTAACGTTGGTCTTAATCCCTTCCCTTTTTAAAAGCTTAACGGCCTTTAAGCCTTCCTTAGTCATAGGAATCTTAATTACCACATTAGGGTGGATCTTAGCCAGCTCTCTAGCCTCCTTAAGCATTCCTTCCACATCTAGAGAGATTACCTCGGCACTTATAGGACCATCTACTACTTCAGTAATCTCCTTAACTACTTCCTCAAAATTCCTACCTTCCTTAGCTATCAAACTGGGGTTAGTAGTTACACCACAGATAACCCCCCATTCATTTACTTCCCTAATTTGGTCCAAATTAGCCGTATCTATAAATAATTTCATATTAAACCTCCTAAGCCCTACCGACTGAACCGAAGATCTTAATCTTGTCTTTAATAACTTCCTTCATAGCCTCCCTAGCTGGTCCTAAGATCTTTCTAGGATCAATCTCATCTGGATTTTCTGCTACGAACTCCTTTACCCCTCTGGCAAATGCAGCTCTTATGTCCGTATCTATATTAACCTTACAGATACCAAGAGCAATGGCCTTCTCTAAACTTTCAGAAGGTACACCGCTGGAACCGTGTAATACTAGTGGAACCTCTACAACTTCCCTAATGGCCTTAAGTCTTTCGAAATCCAATTTAGGTTCCCCCTTATATACTCCATGGGCAGTACCTATGGCTATAGCCAGTGAATCTACACCTGTTTCTTCTACAAACCTTCTGGCTTCCTCTGGGTCCGTCATAGTAGCGTCCCTTTCGTCTACAGTTATATCATCTTCCGTTCCTCCGATTTTACCCAGCTCGGCTTCCACAGAAACTCCTACTGCATGAGCTATTTCCACTACCTTCTTAGTTATAGCCACATTTTCTTCAAAGGGATACTTTGAACCATCGATCATGACAGAAGTAAAACCATTTCTTATACACAATACTATCTGGTCAAAGTCCGTACCATGGTCTAGGTGTAGGGCTACTGGTACCTTTGCTTTTTGGGCAGCAGCCTTACCTAATGCAGCTATGTATTCTATGCCGGCGTATTTAATACCACCCTGGCTGGCTTGAAGGATAACTGGTGAATTTAATTCCTCTGCAGCACCAATTATAGCTTGAATTATCTCCATATTGTTTATATTAAATGCCCCTACTGCATAATTTTTCTTCTGGGCATCTAATAACAATTCCTTAGTTGTCACTAACATCTCTTATCCCCCCAATATTTTTTATAGCTTTATTATAGCATTAATATAACATTTATCACAACTTTTTATATATATGTTACCAAATATCATCCTCTAGACCATTAGCCCAAACTTTGCCCTAATTATAACATAGTGAAATCCTATAATCCATAAAATGTATCATGGATAAGTTTAAGGTAAGTAGCCTCTTAAATATTAATGGAAAACCTTAATATAAGGATAATTCTTGATATATAGGGGCAAATCTTAATATAATTGTAACTATTTATTAAAGATATATATGGTAAAATAAATTATTAAAGATATATATGGTAAAATAAACTAAATAATTCTAGTAAGGGGGATGGCTTTGAATGATTTCATAATCCTGAGGGATTTGACTAAGATCTACAGGATGGGAGAGGAAAAGATCTTAGCTTTAAATAATATAAACTTGACCATAGCTAAGGGGAAATTTCTCTGCCTACTGGGTACCTCTGGTTCAGGCAAGAGTACCCTATTAAATCTGATGGCTGGATTAGAAAAGCCTACAAAGGGTGAAATAATAATCGGCAAACATCACATAGACAAAATGAACGAAAGGGAAGTTACTAAATTCCGCCAGCTTAATGTGGGCTTCATCTTTCAATCCTACAACTTAATCCCCACATTGACGGCCATGGAAAACGTTAGTTTAGGTCTGACCTTTAAGGGAATACCCAGGGCGAAGCGGAATAAGATGGCTAAGAAGATGTTGGAGAATGTGGGACTGGGCCATAGGCTTCACCACAAACCTTCCGAATTAAGTGGGGGGCAGCAGCAGAGGGTCAGTATTGCCAGAGCCTTCGTTGGTAATCCCAAGATCATCTTTGCCGATGAGCCTACTGGAAATCTAGATACTAGGACCACCTATGAGATCATGGACCTTATGACTGGTATGGCTAAGGAATTTAAGCAGACCTTGATCATAGTTACCCACGACATGGAACTTACCCAATATGTGGATAGGATCGTACATCTTAGGGACGGTAAAATTGAAAGGATTGAAGAAAATCTTATGAAAGGAGAACATATGCAGGCATGAAAAGATTCTTGTCATTAATTTTAATTTTTATACTCTTATTAACATCACTGCCTATGGCAGCATGGGCAGAAAAATATCCTCAACCTACTATTGTTGTGGAGGATATGAATATACCAACTATAGATCCGGGGAAGAAGAAGACCATTACCCTCAACCTAAAGGCCATAGGAAACAGTGCCTATGATGTAGTGGTGACACCGGAGTTTACTGAACCAATAACTTCTGATAACTTTACCACTAGAATTTCCTTAGGTAACATTAACATTAATAAGACAGTGCCTCTAAAATTAGAAATTAAGGCTTCACAGGATGCTTTGCCAGCTAATTATCCTATAAAACTAAATTTCAGCTATTCATATTATAATGGGGATAAAATAGTGCCCGCTGTTCAAACAGAATCTGCAATAGTCTATGCAATAGTCTATGTAAGAGTATCCGATAGGAGCTCCACTCCAAAACTTTTAATTACAGAAGCCAATACCAACCCCAAGGTCATATTACCAGGCCAAGACTTTAGGCTTAACATCCTATACCAAAACAAGGGTACTATGGATGCCAACAATCTAAAGGTGCGAATAGAAGGTTTAAGTAGCAGCGGCTTCTATATTACTTCTGGTAGCGATTTAAGATATGTAAATAGAGCCCGTGGAGGTGCAATCTCCTCTTTAAACTATGACTTAAGGGCTGCCCAAAATATCGCCAGCGGTACCCATGAACTGGAAGTGGTATTTGAACATAGCGGCCAAGTGGAAAGGCAGAAGATCTATCTAGTAGTTGGTGGTTCTGAAGCCAGCCCTAATCTTATAATGGAAAATCTAGAATACCCTACTTCCGGCCTAGGCCCTAATAAGGACTTTGTTATAAATTTCGATTTAATAAATGATGGTGCTTTAGCTGCTAAAAATATAATAGTAAAGGCTGAAAGCACAGACCCAGCTATTTTGCCAAGGACTAATAATATAGTTAATTTAGGGACCATCAATGCTGGAGAAAGTAAGAATGTAAGCTTTTCCTTCTTTGCCACAGAGGATGCTGAAAACCGCAACTACCCTATCCAAATATCAGTAGAGTATGAAGATGAATTAAATAAGGATGAAAAATATACTCTAAATCAATATGTGGGTATGTATGTGGAGGAAGGTCCTGACGCAGGTATGGGAGGAAAGCCTAAGCTTATCATTGACAAATATAGCTTTGAGCCCCAATTGGTCAAGGCTGGGGAAAATTTCAAGATGAACCTTTCCTTCTATAATACTAATAGCTCTAAGACCGTTAAGAATATAAAGATCTTCTTAACAGCAGAGCCTGGGTCTACAACTGATGGAAGTGGTGGGGGCTCAGCCTTTACACCTGTAGAAAGTTCAAATACCTTCTATATAGACTCAATCCCACCTAAAGGCAGGGTTGAAAAGACCATTACCATGTTTGTAGTACCAGACGCCATAGCCAAGACCCATACCATAACTGCCAATTTTGAATATGAAGATAGTGAGGGCAACGAATTAAAGGACATAGAATTAATAGGGGTTCCTGTAGTCCAACAGTCTAAATTGGATACGGGAGAGGTGGGAGTCTTCCCCGAAGCCTATGTGGGAGAGTCAACACCTGTCTCCATCGAATTCTATAATACGGGTAAGGTAACCCTATATAATCTGATGGTTAAGCTAGAGGGAGATTTTCAAACGGAAAGCGGTCAGTATTATGTAGGAAACTTCGAAAGTGGAAGCAGCGATTACTTCGAAGGATATGTAATCCCAGCCCAAGCTGGCCCCTTAGAAGGCCAAATAGTATTTACCTATGAGGACTCCACAGGTCAAATACAGGAAGTTAGAAAGGATTTCTCCTTAAACGTTATGGAAATGCCCGTCTTCGAAGACCCCTGGGAAGGTGAAATGCCACCAATGGTGGAAAAACCTACTGGTATAGGAGGCTTCCTAAAATCCAAGGGTTGGATCATAGCGGCCCTTATTATAGCCTTAGGAATCACCTTCTTCTATAGGAGGAAGAAAAAACTAAAAGAAGAGGAATTGACCCTAGATGAGTAAGCTTGATTTAATCCTAATGGGAATTAAAAATCTGTGGAGGAGAAAGCTTAGAACTTCCCTTACTATTTTAGGAGTAGTCATAGGTACCAGCGCCATTATTGTAATGCTCAGCTTAGGTTTTGGTTTAACCTATTTTATGGAAGACCAGATCTCCCAATGGGGTAGCTTAACTACCATCAACGTCTATAAGAAATGGGTTGACCCAACCCTGGGAGAAAAGGAAGTAAAATTAGATGACAAAGCAGTAGAAGCCTTAAGAAAGCTCCCCAATGTGCAAGCCATAAGCCCCGTACTGGAAACCTTCGGAACCGTTATAAACGGCAGGTATATAGCCCAGGTTCCCATAAAGGGTATAATCCCCGAAACTATGGAGGACTTTGGCTTTGAGGTGGAGGAAGGTAGGTTGTTAACTGACCGGGATGAATTTGCAGTAGTCTTCGGCAAAAACACCCACTTCTGGGATCCAAAGGCCAGGGTCTATAGGGAGCCTAAGATCAACCTTATGAAGGATAGGATGAGAATTACCCTAGATCCTAACTACGGCTACGATATGCCTGGACAAAATAGGGTAAATTACAAGGAATATAAGATTAAGACAGCTGGGGTCCTAGTAGATGAAAATATGGATCTAAGCTACGGTATCTATATGCCCATCAAGGACGTCCAGTTGATGATAAGGGATAAGGAAAAGGCTGAGGGTCAAAAGACCCAAGGAAGAAGTGAGCTAGAGTACAGTAAGATAGACGTTAAAGTAGCCGATGTCAAACAAGTAGCAGACCTACAAGATACCATCAGGGAAATGGGCTTTGAAGCCTACAGCCTTAGTGATGCCTTAGACTTTATAAAGGAACAGGCAGCCATAATCCAAGCTGTCCTAGGGGGTATAGGAGCAATTTCCTTGCTAGTAGCCGCCATCGGCATTACCAATACCATGATCATGAGCATATATGAAAGAACAAGGGAAATAGGAGTTATGAAGGTTATCGGGGCCTCCCTTAAGGATATCAGGGATCTATTCCTATTTGAATCAGCCCTTATAGGCCTATTGGGAGGAAGCCTAGGTATAGCTTTTTCCTACCTACTTTCCTTCCTACTGAATAAGTTTGGAGCCCAAGCCTTTGGGGAAGCCCTAGGCATGTATGGGGCCACAAAGATTTCCGTCATACCCTTCTGGCTGGTTCTAGCCGCCATGGCCTTCTCAGCCCTAATCGGAGTCCTATCGGGATATTTCCCAGCTAGAAGGGCCATGAACTTAAGCGCCCTAGAGGCCATTAGGATGGAATAGGATTATTAATATTAGGATAGTAACAGATTACAATCTAGTGCTAAAGATAGTATTAATGATAGAAATATAAAAAAGGCCTTCCATAGCTAAAAAGCATGAAAGGCCTATTTTTTATTCATAATTTATATTTCTTCTTGCTACTAGACCCACCCCTTAGCGGTCATCACCATATCCTAAATTACAATTATCTTGATCACAATAATTATGCTCCCTCTGTTCATCACCTTGACTTACATCCTTAGCATCATCAAAAATACTAACACCTATGGCTCCTACTATAATTAAAAGGCTACCAACTATATGGTACCAGTAAAAACTCTCCTTAAGAAGTACTACCCCAGCAAAGATGGTAACTATAATCATACTATTGGAGATGACGGATACCTTTTTAACTTCCAAATATGTATAGGCCGTATTTAATAAGAACATGGCCAGGACTGCACTAGCTAAACCTAGGAAGAGTAAGGGAAATAAAAGCTTTATATTGAATATGCCTAATAAATAATCCTTCACCGTCCCCCTTATTAGGTTTTGTACTAGGGCTATGGAGATAAAGGCTATGGCCCCAGTGGCCATCATGGCAGCCGTCCTCTCCATGGAGCTAAACTCCTCTGAAGCCTCCCTTAATAAAACTCCATGCCAGGCTCCTAGGATTACCGTTATTAGGAAGATTATCCTACCTAGATTGCTACTATCCCCCGGCTCATAGCCCATCAGGTTTATAAAGAGGGCCCCGCCGATGGAGATGGCTATAAAAATCCCCTGGATAAGACTTATCCTCTCTCCAAGGATTATCATGCCCATGATTATGGTGATTACCGGAAGTAAAGCCATCATAAGGCCAGCCTCTGATGAGCTGACCATGCTTAAACCAATGGTTTCAAATATAAAATAGGCAACAGGCTGGACTAGGCATAGGCCTATTAACTTCTTAATATTCTTACCCTTGTAATCCAGCTTTATCAGTCTTAGCCTTTCCAATAGGAAAACTCCCAAGATGCTGACAGTAAAGCGGTAGGACAGCAGGCTAAAGACCTGATTATTCAATTCATTTAAAGCTATCTTACTAAAATAGAAGGAAAAACCCATAATGACTATAGCCGTTATACCAGCTAGGTAACCTATTTTTTCCTTTTTGCTCATCTTATCCTCCTATAAATTTTTCACTTTAATTTTGTCAATGAAGAGTATTTAGACTATCTAAAGATTTAAAGATATACTAATATACTAAATCATAAGGACTTTAAAATCAATAAAAAGGCGGAACCGAAAGTATCGACTCCGCTTTTAAAAATTACTTTTCCTTCTTAACAGCCTTAATAAATTCCCTAAATAGTGGATGGGCATTTGTAGGCCTAGATTTATATTCAGGATGGAAGTTTACCCCAATAAACCATGGATGATCCTTTAATTCTATCATCTCTACTAGTCTTTCATCTGGTGATAGGCCTGAAATAACTAGGCCATTATCAGTAAGTATCTTCCTATATTCATTATTTACTTCATATTTATGCCTATGTCTTTCGTAGATGATCTCATCATGATAAATTTCCCTGGCTAGGGTGCCTTCTGCTATCTTACAAGGATAAAGGCCTAAGCGCATCTTACCATTTAAGGCTTCCACATCCTTTTGTTCAGGCATTAGATCTATAACAGGATATGGTGTATCAGGCTCCCACTCTGTACCATGGGCTCCCTCTAAGCCTATCACATTTCTGGCAAACTCTATAACTGCCAGTTGCATGCCCAGTGCAATTCCAAAGAATGGGATCTTATTCTCCCTAGCATACCTAATGGCTGAAATCTTTCCTTCTAGACCCCTCTTACCAAATCCACCTGGTACTAAGATTCCATCAACATCATGAAGGTATTCCTTACAATTTTCATCATTTAATTCCTCAGATTGAATCCACTTAATATCTACTTCAACCCCATTTTCTATACCGCCATGGGTCAAAGCTTCAGCCACAGAAAGATAGGCATCCTTCAATTCCACATATTTACCAACTAAACCTATCTTAACCTTCCCCTTAATATTGCGCATCTTTTCCAGTAAAGCATTCCAATGGCTTAGGTCTAGCTCACCACATTCTAGATTTAGGTGTTCAATTACCTTTTTAGCTAAACCCTGCTCTTCTAACATAATGGGTATCTCATAGATGGAATCTGCATCGAAGTTTTCAATTACATCTGAAGGATCTAAGTCGCAAAATAGAGCAATCTTTTCCTTTAATTCATCTGTTAGTGGCCTTTCCGTCCTACAGATTAGGATGTCAGGTTGGATTCCCAGTCCTCTCAATTCCTTAACGCTGTGCTGTGTAGGCTTAGTCTTTAGTTCATTACTCTTACTTAAATAAGGAACTAAAGTCATATGAACGTATATTACATTTTCCTTGCCTACATCATATTTAATCTGTCTTATGGCTTCTATGAAGGGTAGTGATTCTATATCCCCTACAGTACCTCCAATTTCCGTTATAACCACGTCTACTTCCATATCCTTGGAGGCCCTGATGATTCTTTCCTTAATCTCGTTGGTTATATGGGGTATGACTTGAATAGTACTACCATCATACATCCTTTTTCTTTCCTTATTTAATACAGACCAGTAAATCTTACCTGTGGTAACGCTACAGTTTTTATTTAAATTAACATCTATAAATCTCTCATAATGGCCTAAGTCTAAATCTGTAAGCGCGCCATCATCAGTAATGAATACTTCTCCGTGTTGATAAGGACTCATAGTACCCGGATCCACATTGATATAAGGGTCAAATTTTTGAATTGTAACCTTCAGCCCTCTAGATTTTAACAATTGACCTAAACTGGCTGCTGTAATTCCTTTTCCTAAAGACGAAACTACTCCACCTGTAACAAAAATATACTTAGTCGGCATTTCTTATCCTCCCCTAATTCCATTAACTATCTAATTTTATATTATTAAATACCCTATGTCAAATTTATTATCCAATAAAATAGCTTGGAAAATTTTTAATTGAAAATCCCTTAATATTTGTATTTAACAATAGTGTAACTATATTGTAATATTAAAATACATCCTAATATAGTATAATTGATTTTAAGATATGGAGAAAGGAGAGATTTAGGTTGAAGCGTATTATAGCAGCATTGTTACTATTTGTAATCCTTCTATCTGCCTTGGTACCAGTACTTGCTGCAGCTGAGCATGAAACTGACGGACAGATTTTAAAAGAATTAGGAATTTTAACGGGTAATGAAGATGGAAATCTAATGTTAGATGATAATTTTAAAAGGCAAGATATGGTGGTAATGATTTCCCGCCTTTACGGCAAGGAGGATGAGGCCAAATCATACAGCGGGACAAATACCTTTAAGGATTTAGGAAAAAGTCAAAGTTTCTACATCCCCTATATAAACTGGGCTAGAGATAAGGGTTTGATTCAGGGTATGAGTAGTGATGAGTTTGGTTTTAATAGGTTTACCAGGGTACAGGAATTCCAGGTTGTCCTCCTAAGGGTCTTAGGCTACGGCGAATATGCTAGAGATTGGAACTCTGTTCCACTTTATGCTAAAACCCTTGGAATTATGGAAAAATTAGAAGACCTTGATCCTAATAAGAACTTAACTAGAGGCCAAATGGCTACCATGGTATTAAATGCCCTAGAGCTTAATATGAATAAAATGAATTTCCATACCCTGGCTGACGTATTAGGATTGGATATGTCAAAGTTTTTAAGGATAAGGCATGAATTAGCCATTGACGATAATACCATCGCCATCACTGGTAAGGCTAGAGGGGCAAAAAATTTAAGGCTACATGTTAGGCCTAGATCAAAGGTCAGCATAGGTGCTATCTTAAAAGATATAGCCCTAGATGATGAAGGTAACTTCCTAGTGGTGGTAGATAAGCTGCAAGAGGGTGATTATGAATACCGCTTCGAAAGCGACAATGGCAATACTGCCTTTAAACCCTTCTCCATTGAAAACGTTAAATTTGCATTGCTAGATGTTTATGCTGATAACCTTAAGGAGATCAATCTGGTCTTCACTAAAGCGGTAGATCGGAATACAGCAGCTGTTACCAACAACTATAGCACCTTAGAAGGATCCGTTAAGGAAGTTAGATTTGAAGATGAGGATAAAAGAATAGTCCTAGTCCTAAATGGCATGATGAAGCAGGAGGGTATAAATAAGATAAATGCCTGGATCAGGTCCTTTGACGGTGAATCTTTAGAGGTTTCAGATCTAGAATTTAAGGCAGCAGATCTAGAATATCCTACCATATTAGAAATTGTACAATTGGGAAATAAGGGCTTAAAGATAGTATTTTCGGAGCCTATTAAGGAAGCTTCAATAGATAATTTTCAAATAAATGGTAAAACCCCATCTGCTAAGGTCACCTTAAATAATAATGTGGCCATTTTGTCCTTTGAACCATCTTATACCTTAGGGGAAGGAAAACATAAGCTTTCAACTACTGGCTTAATGGATTATGCCAACTATCCCTTAAGTCCTAGCCAAGTGGAATTTACAATTGCCAATGATACTAGAGCTCCTAAAGTAAAAAAGGCATTTGCAACTATAGATGAAGTCATTATAGAATTTGATGAAGATCTAGACCCTTCCACCGTAAGTAAGGATAATTTCTACTGGAAACTAGATACTAGTAAGAGGAAGCCCTATGGTGTAAGGGTAGATGGTAGTGTAGTAATACTAGACTTTTCCAACAACCGCCTAAATACTAACCAAGCTACCACCATCTATGTTGAGAAAATAGCGGATTATGCAGGTAATAAAGTTGAAATAACAGAAGTAGAAGTGACACCCCTTTTAGACACCAACCCACCTGAAGTAATAGATATAAGGGTGTCTGAGGATGGAACTAGCTTAGTGGTATACTTCAGCAAAGATGTATATGGAAATAATAAAAATAACTACACCATTAAAGATCAAGCTGGCAATACCATAGCAATCAAGGATATAAGGGGCAAGGGCAATGAATACGTATTAAATCTTGATACCAGCCTACCAGAAGGTATAAACACCATAACTATTGAAGGAATCAAGGATACTAGCCCCTTAAATAATAGCCTTAAAGCCTATACTAAGATTATAAAAGTAGAAGGAAAGCCTGAAATCACCTACTACTACGGATCAGGAAATAGGATAAAGGTTCAGTTCAGCAAAGCCATGGATGAAACTACTGTAATGAACAAGGACAACTACCTGATAGAATTTAAGGGTTCAACCTATAAATTGCCTGAAGATAGCCTAATTTCATTAAGTAAAGATGATGGCAAGGAATTGACTATAGTTCTACCAGAAAGATACTTCGGTAATGATCTTATTGTGGGAGAAAATTTAACCCTTCTAGAAATAAGAGGACTAAAAGATACTTCCGGAAATGATCTGGCAGGCTATCTGGCTAGCTTAAAGTTTGATTCAGCCAGTGGATATGCTGAAACCATAGATTATGATCCTGCTATACCAGGCAAGCAGGCTGTATTAGTAGATGAACATACTATAAAGGTTAAATTTAACATGCCTATAATACAGGCGGATAAAAAGGACTTTAACTTTAAAAAGGGCTCAATAAGTAGGGTAGAAGTAGATGGTTCCAATGAAGTAACATTAGTTCTAGACCAGCTCCAGGCCACTATTCCAGATAACAGCCTAGAAATTAAGGCCGATAACAAGATCCTAACCGATGTTGGAAGCGGTGCTAAAAAAGGAGTAATCCAGGTAATAGATAGGGTTTCTCCAAGGGTGAAGCCGGATATTAGCAGTCTAAATGTAAGGGGTAGTATTATTGAACTCCCCTTTACAGAAGAGTTAGAAGCTGAAGGGGAAAGCCTATACAGAAGAGACTTAGTAATCTATAGGGAAGTAGATGGAAAAGTATTAAGTAAAGATGAATACAGCACCAGCTTAAAATCAGATGACAAATCAGTACTGGAAATCATCTTAAAAGATAGCTCCCTAGCTTCCCACTACACCGTCAGGGTAAGTGGAGAATTTAACCCTAATCCATCCTACATCAGGGATAAGTACGGCAACCCTGCCTTAGAGTCAGATGCCCTTAGAACGGAAAGTAAGATAGGTAAAACTACAAGATAGGTAGAATAAATGAAAGCAAAAAAAGTAAACCCCCTTTCCCCATGGAAAGGGGGTATTTTTAATTTGGATTAGCCAGCTCAGCCTCTACCCTCTTATTTACCTCCGTATTATCCTTATAGGTGGGTACCATATGCTTTACAAACTGAACCAGCTCTTCCTCACCTTCTTCCCTTACAATCCGCTTTAATTCCTCCAAGGATTTTAACAATAGTTTATAATCCGTATAGATTGGCTTTCCTATGAAGATCTTATTATGGCTGGTAGTCTCTATACCCTCCTCATCAAGTAATAGTTCTTCATACAGCTTCTCACCCGGCCTTAGGCCTATAATTTCAATAGGGATATCAACCCCTGGTTCAAAGCCAGATAGGCGGATTAAGTCCTTAGCTAAATCCATAATCCTCACCGGCTTACCCATATCTAGGACAAAGACTTCCCCACCCTTAGCCATGGCCCCAGCCTGAATAACCAGCTGGGCAGCTTCAGGTATGGTCATAAAATACCTGATTACATCCTTATGGGTTACAGTTACTGGACCTCCATTTTCTATCTGCTTCTTAAAGAGTGGAATTACACTTCCATTGCTACCTAATACGTTACCAAATCTTACGGCTACAAATTCCGTCTCCGAGTTTACATCTATTGATTGAATAATCATCTCACAGATCCTCTTACTGGCTCCCATTATATTAGTTGGATTTACCGCCTTATCCGTTGAAATCATCACGAACCTTTTAACCTTATACTTATCGGCAGCTTGTACTAAATTTAAGGTTCCGAAGACGTTATTCTTAATCGCTTCCTTAGGACTGGCTTCCATTAAAGGTACGTGTTTATGGGCTGCAGCATGAAAGACCACATCAGGCTTTTCAGCCTTAAATATCTCATCAACCCTGTTCCTATCCCTAATGGAGCCTATTAAAACCTTTAAATTTAGTTTTTCATATTTCCTTAGCAATTCATTTTGTATATCATAGGCGCTATTTTCATATATATCAAAGATGATTAGCTTTTCAGGATTAAACCTGGCCACCTGCCTACAGAGTTCGGATCCTATGGACCCCCCTCCCCCTGTTACAAGGACCACCCTATTAGTTAGGTAAGTTGAAATACTTTCTAAGTCAAGCTTTACTTCTTCCCTACCTAATAGGTCACCTATTTCAACATCTCTAATCTTCTTGATGGTAACTTGTCCATCTATCAGCTCATACATGCCTGGCACTATCTTCACCTTACACTTTGTCTCTTTACAAATATCGATGATTTCCCTAATATCCCTTTTAGATGCTGAAGGAATTGCAATTACGATCTCGTCTATATGATAATTTTCAGCAGCCGACAGTATACTCTGCCTACCCCCTACTACTGGCACACCATTAATGACCTTACCCTGTTTTTTTACATCATCGTCTATTAAAACAACGGGCTTTGAATTTAATTGTAGGTGATTCCTATATTCCCTTACGACCATAACACCAGCATCACCAGCACCTACAATCATAACCCGCTTCATCATCTTCTTATTTATATTAGCCATATTATGTCCAATGGCCCTAAAGCTAAATCTTAAACCTCCAATAAAAGTCATATCTATTAGGGTGGTCAATATGTATACAGACCTTGGTAAATTAGCTTGCCAAATATATAGGAAGCCTAAAACAGCGGCATTTGAAAGGACAATTGCTGTAACTATACTATATAGTTCCAAAACACTTGCATGGCGCCATATGGTCTTATACATCTTAAAATAAGTAAATATGGCCAGTTTTAATATTGTTATATAGACAGCATAATCTAAATACCTTGATAAATAATTAATAAACCGAGTGTCTACAACCCCTTCAAACCTTATTAAAAGCGCCAAGATATAGGCCAAATTAATAAGGACTAAATCGACAAGAAATAATCCAATCCTATTTAATTTCCTCTTCATTTCGCACCTCTCTACCCCTTTTATTAACTATTATAGCATATATTGGATATTTTTAGCAGAAATTTAGATACTTCTTAATTAATAGATTTATCATTTAAATTCATTAAGCTACTAAATTATAAAGCTGGAAATTAATTTCAAGTCTTTGTCTTGTTTTTGTCAATGTAAAGAAAATTTAATATTTGTCCATAAAGATTAAAGGCCCTTAAAGTCAAGCTTTATATCTATCAAAATTTTTTATCACATTAAAAAATTAACTT
>Ga0209537_1000888_pt1 | contig 35416 bp, 35 predicted proteins | sample BioPla4DNA1_FD_187698 | JGI IMG/M metagenome (GOLD analysis project Ga0209537, IMG submission 187698) | Biogas fermentation microbial communities from Germany - Plant 4 DNA1 (SPAdes) (version 2) | ecosystem: Engineered > Bioreactor > Anaerobic > Digestate | place: Bielefeld, North...
CCGCAACTCGCACCCGGCCTACGACACCATTGCCAACGAGTGGCGCCATGCTCTGTACCGCATCTTCAACGAGGATGCACCTATCCAGGCCACCTTGGATGAACTGGCCATGACCATCGAAGAGATCCTAGAAGACTACTAAACCTAGATTTTCTGTGAGCCCGAGGGGGAATCACCTCCCCCTCGTTCACATCTGAGGTGAATGATATGCGCAACCAGAACCATTCCACAAGACCCTATCCCACCAAAGCGGCCAGGGTGGCCTCGGTCATCCTGTTCATTTTGAGTGCCGTTTTAATCGTGGTGGGTACCTACGGCTGGCTCATGGGCGACTGGAACTTAGAGTCGCTGCGCCACATTGCCGCGGAAGTCTATGAGGCGCGCCGCGTAGCCCGTTCATTTGAACAGCCCATTACCGGAACAGTGGACTTGTTCGGCGAAGGGCGGGGCACAGTACCCCTGCGGCTGCTCAGCGGGATTATGAATAACGCCATCTTGCTCATTATTCTGGGCATCACGTTTTTGGTTAATGCAATTATGTTCCGCATCCAGCCCTGGGAACGGATGAAGGATTTCCTGTGCGTTCAGCCAGCCCTGATCTTCTTTCTCCTGTTCGTCTATTACCCAGTGGTAGACCTTGTGCGCATCAGCTTCACCGACATGCGAATGCTGGTTCCAGACCCCCAGGAGTTCATCGGGCTGAAGAACTATGAATGGCTCTTTTTCAAAACAGGTTGGACCAGGTTCAGTGAGTCCCTGTTGATTACGGTTCGCTACACTTTCTGGGAGCTGTTCATCACCCTGGTGGGCGGGCTGCTCCTGGCCCTGCTGTTTAACCGCATGACCAGGACCTTTGCCGCCATGCGGGCCATTGTGTTTATGCCCAGGTACATTGCGGTAGCCACCAGCGCCGTGGTCTTTATCTGGATTCTCCACGGCAATTACGGCATACTCAACTACGTGCTCTCCCTCTTCGGTATCAAGGGTCCCAACTGGCTGGTGCAGGCCAACACCGCCCTGGCGGGCATCTTGATCCTCACGGGCTGGCGGGTGATCGGGTATGCCATGATGATCTACCTCTCGGCCATGCAGAGCATCCCCCAGGATTACTATGAAGCCGCGGCCATCGACGGTGCCGATGCCATCCAGCGCTTCCGCCACATCACCCTGCCGATGCTCTCGCCCACCATTTTGTTCCTGTTCGTCACCACGTTCATCGCCAGCATGAAGGTGTTCCAATCTGTTGACGTGATGACCGGCGGCGGTCCGGGGACGGCCACCAATGTGGTTGTACAGTGGATTTACAACCTGTCCTTCCGTGACTTTAGAGCCGCACGTTCGGCAGCTGTTTCCGTCATCTTCTTCCTCATCCTGCTGGTGGCCACCGCGGCAACTATGCGCTGGTCCAACCGGGCAGTGAGCTACGATTCATAGAGGGGAGGCACTGCTGTGCAAGACACACTATTACTGAGAATGCGCCAAACCGGCATGTTCGATCTGCTCACGCTGCTTCTGGCCATCGCCCTGGCCTTCACGGCTCTGGGCGTCATCGGCGTGATCCAGTACAACGTGCAGATGAACAACATGCCCGAAGGCTTAACGGATTATGAAATCAGGGAGAGCCTGGGTTATTTCGCCAGATCACGCGGCAGCTTCCTCACCTACGGTCTGAGCCTGCTCATCGCCGCGGCAGCGGGCTTTGTTATCTTAGCCATCACCAGCTACCTGCGGGACAAAGTCTCTTATGGGACCAAGAACAAGATCCGCAAAATCGGCGTGGTCTTCCAGTATCTAGCTGCGGCCGTGATCACCTTAATCATCCTGTTTCCCATTTACTGGATGGTCATCTCCGCGCTGAAAACCAGCCAAGAACTGCTGCTGCCTGTGCCCACCTTGTGGCCCCGGGAATTCCAGTGGCAGAACTTCCCGGAAGTGCTCAAACGCGCACCCTTTGGCCGCTTTTTCATCAACACCATCATCAGCACGTTCTTCATCATGCTGGGCCAGTTCGTCTTCGGCATCCTGGCCGCCTACGGTTTTGCTAAGGGAAGGTTCAAGGGGCGCGATCTCATGTTCGTTTTGGTCCTGGGCGCCTTGATGGTTCCCATCCAGGTGACCTTTGTGCCCATCTACGTAATGATGTCCCGTCTGGGTTGGATCAACAGCTATCAAGGCCTCGTTGTGCCCAATCTGGTCAGCGCCTACTTTATCTTCATGATGCGCCAGTCGTTTAAGTCGGTGGATGACAGCTACCTGGATGCAGGGCGCATCGACGGCTTGGGCAGGATCGGTTTGATTATCCATGTGCTCATCCCCATGACCGCGCCTACCCTGGTGACCGTCTCCATTATCAACTTCATCAGCGGTTGGAACAGCTACTTCTGGCCCCGGATGGTCTCCACCCGTGATGAGTGGCGCACCATCGCAGTGGGTGTGGTCCGCCTGCGCCAGACCTTTGCCGGCATGGAAGTGGCCAACTACAACGAAATCATGGCCGGTGCCGTCATGGCCATTATTCCCATCGTGCTGCTGTTCTTGGTGCTGCAGAAGTACATCCTCACGGGCATGAGCCGAGCAGCCATGAAGTAGTTCCAGAGTAAGTCGGCAGCGCCCACAAGCCCCAGGGAGGTCTAAACCATGAAAAAACACATAGCCTTTCTTGTTTTAGCCTTAGTGCTGACCCTGTCCTGTACCGTGCTGGCCGAGGCGCGGGCGGATAGGTACGATCTGATCTTCGATGCATCGCAGGATGCGGGCAGGCTCACGGCACGCTTTCTGCAGCTGATTACCCGCAGCGATGACAAAAGCGGCGACTGCACCATCCTCACCTCGCCAGATGGCCAGGTGATGGTGATCGATGCCGGAAACCCCAGCACTTTCCCGGACGTGGATAGGGCCCTGCAGGCCTTGGGGATGACCCGCATCGACTACCTGGTGGCTTCCCATCCCCATGTGGACCACATCGGCAGTTTCGCTCAGCTGCTCTCCAACTACGAAATCGGGGCGGTGTACACCTCTGAACTGGAGTACCCCACTTCCCACTACAAAAACTACATGGAAGCCATTGAGCGGACCAACACGCCCCAGATCATCTTAGCGGAGGGCGACAGCTTCCAGTTCGGGGAGCATGTGCTGGTGGAAGTACTGCATCCACCGAAGGGCATAGAGTATTACGAAGGCTACCCCGACGGCAGCACCCAGTTCATCAACAACCGCTCGCTGGTGCTGAAGCTCACCTACCAAGACTCCACCTTCCTGTTCCCCGGGGACATCTACACCGCTGCGGAGCGGGAGATCGTGGGCCGCTACGGCGACTACCTGCAGGCTGATGTGCTGAAAGCCCCCCACCACGGCGATTCCACTTCCTCGAGCAAGCCTTTCCGGGAGGCGGTGAACCCCCAAGTGGTGGTGATGATGCACGATGCCATCGCTGACCTGCGCATCTACCGCAACTACCGGCGCCTAGGCGCGCAGACCTTCATCACCAGTGTAGATGGCGCAGTGCTGGTGTCCACCGCAGGGGATGGTGAATACAAAGTGATCACGCAGTTCGACCGCCTCACTGACTTCCTGGATTAAGCAGATTTGGGCAAATCGTTCGCGCAAAAGACCGCCTAGAGCGGTCTTTTTCTGTGTTGGGCAGGAATTGGCGGAAAACCGTCCAATAACGGGTGTGAAACGAGGTGCTGCTGTGAAAAAAGTCGTGTTTACCATCCTCATCGTAAGCCTCGCCATCGGACTGCCTTTCATGGTGTTGGATTTTCTGTACAAGGGTGCCAAGGAGTTCAGGGTCCCTGAGGAGCTGGAGAAGCTGGTTGTGGATCTGGGCACTGGGGAGCGGGACGGCGAACTGCTTTTGGAGCGCTACTTGCCGGTTCCTTCCACGGTGGAGCTTTTCTTCCAGTCCAACACCGAGGGCCCAAAACACCTGAGACTCAAGAGTGAAGGGGAAATGCTGGGCCGGACAACCCCTGAGGTCGGGTTTGTGGTGGGGCGCTACACCGGGACCCAATCCGCCTCTGCCAGCCTGGTGCTGGCCCCGGGCCGGTATGCCCTGTACCTCACCAGCGGCAAGGAAGAGGGACAGCTCATCGTAGGTTACAGGGAAATCCCCATTGACCAAGCAGAGTTTGCCCGGCTCTCCAAGATCCATGGGGGCGATCTGAACAACCCGCCTTCTGGCTACAAGGAAGTCTATTCCGCCCATCTCGCTGGGCTGGATGCGCACGATGAGGCGATCTACACCATCTCCACGGAAAAGGCTCTAGATCTGGGACTCTCCATCTACACCTCGGCGCAGCAGGGAACTGTGAGCGTCGACTTCGTGGGAAGCACCTTTCGCTTCCGGGGTCTGGTCAGCACGGAACACAGGATGTGCGATCAGCTGGAGCTGACCCTACCCCGAGGCGAGTACCAGGTCAAACTGTCCTGCCAGGAAGCGGACGGACAGCTGTACGTGTTCCTCAAGGAGGGGCCCTAAATGAAAAAAAGCCAGGCGCCAAACACAGCGCAGGCCAACAAGCTTTTCTTCCTCACGGTTCTGCTCACCATCGCAGGTACTGCCATATTCGGAACCAGGCTGGGCATGGGCACAAACCTTTGGTTCAACGAGTTCCTCTACATCCTGCTCCCTCCCCTCCTCCTGGCCAGGCTGAGGGGATGGTCCCTGGAAGAGGTGTTCAAGTTCAGGGGCACCTCAGCGAAGAACTACTTCCTCAGTGTGCTGGCGGGAGTGAGCCTGTGGGCCTTCGCTTCTTACTTCGCCAACATGACCCGGCTCTTCCTGGACAGCACCTTCGGCCCGGTGAACCTAACTGAGGGCATCAACTCCTTGGAATCTTCCCTGTACCAGATCGTCCTCTTTCTAGTGGGTACGGTTGTGCTTGCCCCCATCTGCGAGGAGATCTTCTTCCGGGGGTTCGTCCAGGCTGCTTACGGAAGGTACAGTCCGAAATATGGTTATGTGATCACCGCTGTTCTCTTCGGTGCCTACCACATCCTCAACGGCTTAAGCGATGTTCTGCCGGCCATGATCCTGGGGGCAGCCATGGGATACTTGGTCTATGTAACCGGCTCCCTCGCGGCCAGCATGCTCTTTCACGCCACAGCGAACCTGTCTGCAGTGCTCTCCGGGCTGTTCAAGGGCAGCATAAGCCCTTACCCTGCAGGCTGGGTGCACCTGGGAGCAGCAGCCGCCTTGTTTCTGGCAGTGCTTACCCTCTCTCAAGTGGAAGGGGAGCCAGAACCGGAGCAGAAGGAGCCACTGGGAGGGGTGCTGTTCCTGGTGCTAACTGCCCTGCTCTTTACGGCCGCGGGCGTGGTCGAAATCCTGGCTAGGATGGGACGTCTATCCTTCTAACGCCCCATCCTGGGGGATACTGCATGTGTGACGCGGGGAAAACTACCGCAGCCTGCGCCGTTCTACCCAGCCTTTGGGGTGAAGCGGTAGATCACGAACTTCCCGTAGGGATCCTGAGCACCGGGGACGCGGATCTTGTTGATCTTCCGGAAGGAATGCTTCCTAACGGCCTGTTTGTACTCGGGTAGAGGGTAGTACAAGATCAAATCGATCTCCCGGGGGTGTTTCTCCAGGGAGGCTGCAATATTGCGCAGCACCTTTTCAAACACACGGCTGGAGAAGGGGTTGAAGAAATAAAAGCAGGAGTCCTGCGGCTTGACCACATAGTGCTCGGCTAAGCCGTATTTGAGGCGGATGGGGGCCTTGATGTGGCGTGCTTTTTCCCTGTACCTCCGCTTATTCTCCAATGCCTCCATGTAGGTTTTATCGTTGGCCTCAATGCCCACAACGGGCACCTGAAACCGCCGGTGGATGTAGAAGACCACCCGCCCCCTGCCGCAGCCAAAATCCACGACCCGGCCGGTTCTTCCCAGGCGGTAGGACTGAAACAGTGCCTCCATTCCCCGATAGGGAGTGGCTTCGTAGCGGTTGTACAGGCTGGTGTTGTCCCATTCCCTAAGGCCTGTGGTCTTAATCCCTAGGTCACGGTCATACTTTTTTGCACTCAATCCAATACCCTTTCTACAGATTTCATTCCTCCCTTTCCATATTCGCCATAAGACCCCCGATGCCCTTTTCCCAGGTAGAGGGGCTACTGCTCAACTTAAGCCTCTGTTGGTCAGCAGCTGCACAGCGACCTCAGCAGGGGCAATCATCTTATCGTGATCTCGACATTGCACCCCCAGTTCCGTCCGGGACCGCCACCTGTGATCTCCAACACTCTGCAAGTAACCTTTCTGCCCGCTTTCATGTACTTCACTATGTCTCTGGCAAGCTCACTGCGAAGATGGCCGAGCTGTTGGTTCCTTCTGCCATACACGGCCACCGCATCAGGGTAGTCCCTGATCGGCTGATGCCTCAGGATCAAAACGTCGCCGGGCTTGTGGCGAGATACTATCTTCTGTCTGTCCGTTCCGTCTTCATTCTTGAACGTGACCCCCACCACTTTGGTTCGGATAGTCTTGGGCTTTTTGGGCTTCCTCTCCTTCTTGGCTGTTGCGTTTTTCCTAGAATCCACGCCACCGGCCTCACCCTTGCGTTTTCGCCGGAATATCCCCCGAAAGTGCAATTGCAGCGCCCCCTCTCGCTGAGAAGCTCACCTCTTGGGCTTAGCCCCTCTTTTCCATGCTTTTCTCCATTTTTTGCTAAATGCCTGCCGCGCCGAATTGTGGAGTTCGGCTAGCAGGTCTCACCCGTGAGAAGTTGCGGCCTGTTCATCGCGTCACAACAGGGTAAACCTGGTAGCTACACAAAAGAAAGGTTCGCTTGCGCTATGTTCCAAGGCACCCCCTCGGCTTCCTCCAGACCCCACTGTTGCCAGTGGCGCCCTTGCCTGCTGGTTACCTTCCCGCTGGTTGGGCGGTAGGGTTTCTCTCAACCCATCGGCTCGGTAGACATGCCGGGCACACGAAAAAGAGACCGAAAGCCTCGGTCTCAGCGTATGTTTAGTTGGTGGACCCAAGGGGAGTCGAACCCCTGACCTCTTGAATGCCATTCAAGCGCTCTCCCAACTGAGCTATGGGCCCAACATGGCACCCCCAACCGGATTTGAACCGGTGCCTTCGCCGTGAAAGGGCGGTGTCCTAGGCCGCTAGACGATGGGGGCGGGCAAAAAAAGAATGGTGGTTGCTGCTGGATTCGAACCAGCGACCTCTGCCATGTCAAAGCAGCACTCTAACCAACTGAGCTAAGCAACCAGGTTAGATTAGTGGTGCCCAGAGCCGGAATCGAACCAGCGACACGGGGATTTTCAGTCCCCTGCTCTACCAACTGAGCTATCTGGGCACAGTGGCTGGGGTGCCTGGACTCGAACCAGGGAATGCAGGAGTCAAAGTCCTGTGCCTTACCAGCTTGGCTACACCCCAAAAGGGATGGCGGAACCGACGGGACTCGAACCCGCGATCTTCGGCGTGACAGGCCGACGTGTTAACCAGCTACACCACGGCTCCATGCTTATATGAAATCTGGTGCGGAAGAAGGGACTTGAACCCTTACAGGATTAGCTCCTACAAGGCCCTCAACCTTGCGCGTCTGCCAATTCCGCCACTTCCGCATGCTAACCCAAATCTATGGTGGAGCCGATGGCCGGAGTCGAACCGGCGACCCCTTCCTTACCATGGAAGTGCTCTGCCTTCTGAGCTACATCGGCTTACTTCTGAACATAGATGGAGCGGCAGACGAGACTCGAACTCGCAACCTTCGCGATGGCAACGCGATGCTCTACCAATTGAGCTACTGCCGCATGGTGGGCGAAACAGGGCTCGAACCTGTGACCCCCTGCTTGTAAGGCAGGTGCTCTCCCAGCTGAGCTATTCGCCCTGGGTTTTTAGCTGGTCAAGGGTCTGGACACTTTGAAAGTATACCAGCACTTCGGTGCCTTGTCAACTACCCCATAGGCAAATTTCTCTGCAAAAATCCACCATGCCTTGCACAGCGAGGTCTCTTACCAGAGATTAGTATTCAGGTTCCTCCCGAGAAGCACCCAGCATTTAGAGGAATTTCGCTGGCTAAAGAGAACTGATACTATACAAACTATAACATAATAGGGCGGTGGATTGCAAGTGCGTAAGATTAACTTGCTGTTAGTTGTGCTGTTGGTAGCAGTGTTGAGCACTACTGTTTTGGCCCAGCCCAAGGGCATCCTCGTGGACATCCCCGGAACCGGTGTACACTTCTTCACCTACCGCTATGAAGGAGATGCTCCACCCTACGACAAGGTTAACGCCATTTGGGCCAACTTGAGCGCCGTCTTTGCAGCCTGGGTAGAAGCTGGTCAGGACCCCGCTGCACTCACCGCGAAGGATGTGCAGATCCGGACAGAGGATGGGACTGTCAGCCTCTACGTGAAAGACCAGTTCATCGTGGAAGTTGATGCTTACCACGCAGCGTTGAACAAGGCCACCAAGGCGCAGCTGGCTGAGAAATGGGCTGCCAACCTGCGGCGGGGCATTGAGGCCTTTGTAGCCATCAACGAACCGCTTGACTGAGACCTCTCTGTGTAGGGCAGCTGCCGTCTGCGGCGGGCTGCCCAAAGAGAAAGCGCGAGGCTTTTGGCATGTTCCCGCATGCCGAAAGCCTTTTTTACCCTAAGGGAGGTGAACCATGTCCGAACATTTCTACTCGCAGCTTACCTGGGAACTGCCGGGCAGCCGGCCCTTGATCGCCTGCAATATGGTCATGTCCCTAGATGGCAAGGTGACTGCCGGAGGAGCCCTGAAGCCCGGCAGCCTCGGCAGCCCCTTCGATTTGGAAACGATGCATGTGATCCGCAGCCACTTCGATGCGGTGCTCTCTGGAGGCCAAACCGTACGGCAGCATCCCTTCTATCTGGGTGTGCCCGCGGAGCTGGAAGGTGCCAGGCGGGCCAAGGGGCTGGCTTTCCAGCCCCTGAGCATCGTTTTGACCCGGAGCGGCCAGCTCCAGCCGGACACACCCCTCTTTCAGAACCCTCCGAGACCCCCGCTGATCATCACCACGCCAGAGGGGGCAGCCAGCCTACCGCCGGAGATCGAAGCCAGTTCCATGGTGGAAACCCTGGCCGAACCAACGCCCGCGGCAGTGGCCCAATTGCTCTGGGAGAAACACGGAGTTAAGCGGCTGTTGGTGGAAGGGGGCCCCAGCGTCAACTTCCAGTTCATGCAGGCCCAGATCTTAGATGAGCTCTTCATCACCCTGGCGCCGAAACTCGTGGGTTTGCGCAGCGATTTGACCCTGGCCATGGGTGGCCAGCTTCTGCCCCAACCCCGGGAGGTGGAGCTCCTGTCGGTGCACAGGCACGGTCAGGAACTGTTCCTACGCTACCGGCTGCACTGGCAGTAGGCTCTATAGGCCTCTAAAGCAGATCAGGGCCGCCAGCAGGGTGAGGACGATGTTCATGGCCTGCCCCACCAGGTGCAGGTTTACGGTGGCCTGCCCCTTGAAGGCTTTCCTCAGGTCCACAAAGCGGGAGTCCAAACCGATTGAGACGAAAGCCAGGGTAAACAGCCAGTTGCGGGCCGCCGTGGTGATACTCAATATCTGATCCACCCGGGCCTCTCCCAACGTGGGCACAAGCGCAAAGGATACAAGCAGGGAAGCGCCAACGAAGCCCAGGATGAACTTGGGCAGGCGCACCCAGATTTCCCTGAAGCCAACTCGCTCCACCCCGGGCTCCTGTTCCACCCTGGTCACGAAAAACAGCGCCCAGCAGAAGGCCACAACCCCGATGAGCGCATTCTGCAGCATCTTGACGATAGCTGCGACTTCCATGGCCGTTGGGCTCACCATGCTGCCGGCCATCACCACTGCGCCTGTGGCATCCACCGTGCCGCCGATCCAGGCGCCGGCGATGGCATCGGGCAAGCCGATCCAGCGGATCAGTACGGGCATGCCCACCATCATGATCACCGTAACGATCAGGGAGACTGAGATGGCGGCGCTGATCTCCTCTTTCTTGGCTTTGACGGCGGCTCCAGTGGCGATGGCCGCCGAAACGCCGCAGACCGAAGTGCAGGTGGCCACCGTAGCCACCAGGGCCTTGCTGTCAATTTTGAGCACCCGTGTCCCGTACAGGTACATCAAAATCATCACCAGTGGCGGCACCGTCCAGGCCACACCCAGCCCGTGTGTGCCCAGGGTGAGCACCCGGTTGAAGAGGATTTCCGCGCCCAGGAGCACCAAGCCGGTCTTGATGAAAAGCTCCGTGCGGATGGCGGGAACCAGCCAAGCGGGCCTGCGCCACAGGTTGCTGATGAGCAGCCCCAGCACCAAGGCCCAGATCACATCGTTGAACCCATACTGGTTCAGCGTCTTTTGGTTCCCGATGATAAAGGCCAAAACAGCCAGCCCGAACACCGCGGGAAAGGCCTTTAAGTATTTACCCGCATCCTCCCCCATGATCTTCAGGGCAACGGCGGTGACCGCAGCCAGACCCAACCCCCAGAGTACAAGCGGCAAGATGAGGTCAAGGGATAGCGCATCCGGCAAAGCGCTCCACTTGGGCAGCTTGGGGATGTAGCGAATCAGGCCAAAGCCCGCCCCTGCAAGGAACAACCCGCCCAACCAATTTGCCCACCAATCCTCTTTCTTAAACAGAGAAAGCATAGTACAGACCTCCTAGTACTCAGGTACTACAACAGTCCATACTATGCTCTCGCCTTATACGGGGTTCCGTATTTGTTTACCCCAGGTTCTTCAAGCGGGGATCCAGGGCGTCCCTGAGCCCGTCGCCCACCAGGTTGAGGCACATCACGGTGATGAAGATGGCCAGGCCCGGTACGGTTACCGCCCAGTGGGAAACCCTGATAAAGGGCCGGGCAGTGGCGATCATGCTCCCCCACTCCGGCGTGGGGGGCTGGGCCCCCATCCCCAAAAAGCTCAAGCCCGCGGCGGACAAGATCGCTCCCGCCATACTCAGCGTGGTGAGAACAATAATGGGGCTGATGGAATTGGGCAGAATGTGCTGGAAGATGATGCGCCAGTCGGAAGCGCCCAGAGCCTGGGCCGCATCCACGTAGTCCAGCTCCCGAGTGGCCAAAACGGCGGAGCGCATCATTCTGGCAAAGGAAGGGATATAGGAAACGCCAATGGCCATGATCACGTTCTCCAAGCCGGGCCCCAGGGCGGCCACAATGGACAGGGCCAGGAGAAAGCCCGGCAGGGCCAGGAGAATGTCGATAACACGCATGACGATCATGTCCAGCCAGCCGCCGTAGTAGCCCGAGACTAAACCCAAGAAGCAGCCCACCACCAGGGCGAAGGAGATGGCTAAAAAGCCCACCCGCAGTGACAGCCGGGCTCCGTAGATCACCCGGGAGTAGATGTCGCGGCCAAACTGGTCGGTGCCGAAAAAGTGCTCCCGGGACGGGGGCTGCAGCTGGTTGCGGATATTTTGCTTCACCGGATCGTGGGTGGTCACATAGGGGGCGAGGATCGCCATAAAGACAATGATCAGAAGGACGATACCGCCCACAACCGCCCGGCGGTTGCGCAGGAGCTGTTTCATTATACGCCGGAACTGACTTTGGGTCTTGGATACTTCTAGCTCTGCTGCCATACTCGCCTCTCCTCCCTACTCATACACCAAGCGCAGGCGGGGATCTAAGAGCGCGTAAGTGACATCGATAATCAAATTGACCAGCGCATACATGAGGGCAAAGGTCATGATCGTCCCCTGGACCAGGGGGAAATCCTTGTTGTTGATGGCATCCACAATCATGCGGCCGATACCGGGCCAGGCGAAAATGGTCTCGGTTAAGACCGCTCCGCTCATCAGGCCGCCGAACTGCAGTCCGATCATGGTGACCACAGGGATCAGGGCGTTGCGCAGGGCATGCCGGAAGGTGACCATCCGGCGGGGCAGGCCCTTGGAACGGGCTGTGCGGATGTAATCCTGCTGCAGCACTTCCAGCATGGCCGAGCGGGTCAGCCTGGCAATGCTCGCGGTGGAAGCTGTGCCCAGCGTGATGGCGGGCAGAATCAGATACTCCAGGCCGCCCATGCGCCCTGAGGACGGCAGCCAGCGCAGGTGGACGGAAAAAATCAAGATCAGCATGATTCCCTGCCAGAACACCGGCATACCCACACCCGTGAGGGCTGCCACCATGGCCAGATTGTCGAACCAGGAGTTGGGCTTGGTGGCCGAGAGAATGCCCACCGGAACGCCCACGATCACCGCGAAGGCCACGGCGGCCACCGCAAGTTCAGTGGTGGCGGGCAGCCGGTCCAGGATTTCTTCGGTTACCAGTTTCTTAGAACGCAGGGAACGGCCCAAGTCTCCCCTGACCGCGTTGCGCAGCCATCTGTAATACTGGACGTAGAAGGGGTCGTTCAACCCCATGGCTTCCCGCAGGGCCTCCAGCTGCTCCGGGGGCGCCCCTTCGCCCAACATCAACACAGCCGGATCCCCCGGGGTGAAATACATGAGCAGGAAGACAAAAATAGAAATCCCGAATAGAACGGGAATGAGCATCAGCAAACGCCTCAGGATGTAACGCCACACAGGCAAACCACCTTTCCCTCAAAGCTGCCTCCAAAGGGTGGGCGGGGTACGAGTACCCCGCCCAGCGCTGTGGAACAAACCCTACTTCTTAACCACTGTGGCAAGCTTGTGGTGACCCGCGGGGTGCGGTACAAAGCCTTCGATGTTGTCCCGGATGCCGTTTACTTCGCTGGTGGCGATGAGGAACGCCCAGGGAGCATCCTCAACGATGAGTGCCTGCGCCTCGCCGTAGAGGGCAGCCCGCTTCTCCGGATCGCCTTCCAGCCGTCCCAGCTCGAGCAGCTCATCCACCCGCGGATTGGCGTAGAACGTCCGGTTACCTGCATTTCCGAACTGGCTGCTGTGGAACAGGGCCCACAGGCCATAGTCCGGGTCAGCGGTTACCGTTACCCACCCGAGGATGAACATGTCATGTTTGCCGGCGGCGGTGTCCTCCAGGTAGGTGGCCCAAGGCACAACAAGTACTTCCGCTTCGATGCCGATTCCGGCTAGGTCAGCCTGGAACATCTCGGCAATCTGCATGCGCAGCGGGTTATCATTGGTCCAGATGGTTGTCTTGAAGCCGTTGGGATAGCCAGCCTCTGCCAGGAGCTCCTTGGCCTTATCGGGATTGTACTCGTAGCCTGGCAGATCGGTTCTGGACGCCCAAACCAGCGGAGGCAGAGGACCGGTGACAGCCCGGGCTTGACCGCTGTAGATGAAATCAACAACCGCTTCTACATCGAGGGCGTAGTTGAGAGCCTTGCGGACCAAGGGGTTGTCAAAGGGCTCTTTCTGGCAGTTAAAGCCGATATAGCTCGTGGAAAGCGTCTCGTATTTGTCCAGAATAATGCCTGGGGCACCCGTCAAGCGCAGCTCATCAATGGGCGCGATGTTGTAGGCAATGTCAACGCCGCCGGTTTCCAGCTCGATGGCCCGCACGGTGTTCTCGGGAATGCCGCGGATGATCAGCCGCTCCACCTTAGCCGGTTCTCCCCAGTAGCCGTCATAGCGCTTCAGTTCCACATGGGAACCCGCGACCCACTCCACAAACTCGAAGGGGCCGGTGCCCACCGCCACCTGGGTTCCGTAGGCGTCGCCGGCTTCTTCCACGGAGCGCCTGTTCACGATGGAGTTGGATGGATGGGCCAGGTGGGCCAAGATCGGTGCAAAGGGCTGCTTGAGGACGATGCGCACCGTATACGGATCGACCACCACAACTTCCTCCACCTCATCGATGAGGAACGCTGCTGGCGATGGAAGTTCCTTAATCCGGTCGAAGGAATACTTCACATCAGCCGCTGTAAACAGATCGCCGTTATGGAAGCGCACACCTTGACGCAGCTTGAACTCCCAGGTGACTTCATCAATCTGCTCCCAGCTCTCGGCCAACCCAGGCACGATCTCCAGGTCATAGCCATGATTGACCAGGGTCTCGTAGATCTGAACCCTCACCCGTGCCGAAGGTTGGTCGTTCTGCCCGTGGGGATCCAGAGTTACCGGATCAGAGGCCTGGGCCACGATGAGCGTCTGGGCCGCAGCTAAGCCGAATCCGGCAAACACCACCGCCAAGGCCAGAAGTACACTAGCCACGACTTCCTCAACATCCTGTTACCTCCCTCGATTCGATTTGGCCCTTGCCAATACCATTCCATGGGCCGTCAGCACCTCCATGTTATGGTATTGTAAGGGCGTTTTCTATATCGTACAAGTTGACATGTCTAAAGTCAAGATTGGCTTTAATATTACCTATTTGCAAATCAAATTGTTTTCTGTATCTTTTCTCAGCATATTCCCTCTATTCCCCCAATTCCCTGCTGGGGTGCTGTTCATTGACACCCTGTCCAGGGTGGCATAAAGTAGTAAATGGAAGGAGATTCTACTGCTGGAGTTCTTGCTCACCGGGCAACTGCTGAAAGGAACGGTGCCGGATGCACAAGGATGTTAGTCTGTGGCAGGTTCTGATCCTGCTCCTCCTCTTTTTGCTGCTCTTCCCCAAAGTGCTGAGCGTATCGACGCTGCCCGCAGATCTCCTGGTGGATCACGGAGACCGCCTGGTGGAAATCCCGGGAATTGTGCGCAAGATCTATGCCACCACAGAAATGGGCACCTTTTTGGCCTACGCCCTGGAACCCGACTGCATCCTGGGCTGGAACCGCGGCCTCAGCCCTGAGCTGGGATTTGCCGTTCAGCCCCAATACCACGCCCTGCCCACCCTGGGGACCTGGGACGAGACGTACCAGACCATGCGGGTTAGTGACCTCCAACTCCTTGCCCCGGATCTGATCATTCACTACGCCCCGGCGGATGAGATCAACCGCCAACTGGCCGATGAAGTCCAGGAGATGCTGGGCGTTCCCACGGTGCTCCTGGATAACAGCCTTACCTCCCTCCCGGATGCCCTGTGCCTTCTGGGGCGTCTTTTAGGTAAAGAGCTGAGGGGACATGCGCTGGCCACCTTTGTGCAAAACCACCTGGAGAAGCTGGCCAGCTTTCAGGCCCTGCACAGCAGCTTCCAGCCCATCCCGGTGCACATCGTCTCCCCACGGGAGCCGGGCCACTTTGACGAGCTTTTGGCCCTCGCGGGTATGGTGGAAATGCCCGTGTGGAACAATGAGCCGCCCCTGCCGGATTTGGTACTGATTATGCCCCACCTCATCGCCGACCCCTACCGGGAAATCGAAAAGGACGGGCACAAGCGCATCTACCAGATCCCTTCCTTTCCTTTGAACTGGCTGGAACCGGGCTCCATCTTCAGCCTCCTTGGCCTGGAGTGGCTCCATTCCATCGCCTATCCCACCACCTACCCGGGCGAGCTGGACAAGACCTATGCGGCCTTTATGGAGGTGTTCTTCCAGATCGATGTCACCCCAGAGCTCCTGGCCTGGACCCTGAGGCGCAGCGGAATATCTTTCTAGGACCGTCAGAACATACCTTTGCCTTCAGCTCCCGCTGGATCCATAATGGGCTGGGAGGTGAAAGCATGAAAAAAATGATCCTGACATTCCTCGCTGTGCTCATCCTGAGCGTAGGCGCGGCCGCTGCCGCCCCGCAGTACCACACGGTGGCCCGGGGCGAGACCCTGTTTGGCCTGGCCCAGCGCTATGGAGTGACCGTTGCTGAATTCCTGGAGTTTAACCCGGGGCTGATCCCGGAAAACCTGCAGGTCGGGCGCAGGCTGCTCATTCCTGTGGAGCCCCTCTGGAGCTACCATGTGGTGCAGCCCGGCGACACCAGCAGATCCCTGGCCGCCCAGTACAAGGTGCCGGAAGAGCTGCTGCTTGCAGCCAACGGCCTTGCGGCGAAAGAGCTGAAGGAAGGGGCAATGATCCGCATTCCCATACACTTCTACCTTGGTGAAGCCCAGGAGCGGCCTACCCACACGGCGGAAATCGGCGATACGCTATACGAAATTGCCCTGAAGTACAAGGTCACCCTGGCACAGCTGGTGGAGTGGAATAACCTGCCTGATCCCAACCAGATCATGGCCGGTCAAGTTTTGGTCGTAGGGTCAGTTTTGGGCCCTCCGGGGCCCTGTTTACATAGTATGTTTTCGTCACACGGAGGTCAAATCCGGGCAGTAAAATGCGAACAGTGTTAAGTGTAGACGGGAGGTCGATAACGTGAAAGTGAGCAAGACTGCAGTCATCCTCTGCCTGCTTGTTCTGGCGGCCGCCTGCGGAACGGTCCAGGCCGCCGAGTTTTCCCGCACCTTTCTTTTGGAGGCCGGTGCCCGCTACGAAGTGAGCGTACGCATCCGCACCTCCCTGGAGGACGCGCCCACCATGGCGGCGGTTTACATCCACAACGAACACGGCCAGTACCTGCGGTCCACCCAGCTGAGCAGGAGCCTGGCGGGCCCGCAGGAATGGCAGCAGATCTCCACCATCGTCACGGCCCCGCCGGGAGCCACCCACGCCACGGTGGTGTTCACCGCCCCGGAGGGTGTGGAAATGGAGTGGGACGAGTTCAATATCCGCCGCATTCAGCTGGACCTGGCGGATGAAATCCTCATCGAGCAGGGTTTGGTTTATACCGGGCTGATCGTGGATGCCCGGGGCCTGGGCCTGCAGCGGGGTATGAGCCCGAGAATCTACTCCGAATCGGGACAGCTGGTCTATGCCGGAGTAGCGGTCTCCTATGAGTTCCTCCAGGAAGCGGGGATTGTCTCCTACGGGCAGGATCTCACGCCGGAACTGCTCAGGCGCATTCAGCCCAAGAACACCGTGAAGGTTTCCCCCTTAGTCGTCAGGGCCCTGGGCGTTTCCGGCACCACGGAATCCAACGTAATCATCAGCGATGACGATGCCCAGGCCATTTTGGATGCCCTGGATGTGTACGATTTCTTAGCTCACTATTCAGTTGTCTTTTTGATAGACTGATCCCCTAAGCCGCAGCTGAAGATGGCGCCCCATCCGCTATGGATGGGGCTTTTGCGTTGACAGAAAGTGGACCGAGGAGTATACTATAGCTGAATATATGAACAAGTGCTCAGATATCACCGGAAGGGGGGAAGCACATGTCAGGCGAGGAAAACCTCTCCTGCGATGTGACCGTGATCCATGAAGATGTGGTGGAAAGGGTGCGCCAAGGCATGCCCGCGGAAGAAGACCTCTTTGAGCTCGCTGAATTCTTTAAAGTCTTTGGCGATACCACAAGGATCCGCATCCTCTACGCCCTCTTCCAATCGGAAATGTGCGTGTGCGACCTGGCCCACCTGCTGGGGCTGACCCAGTCGGCCGTTTCCCACCAGCTGCGGGTGCTGAAGCAGGCTAAACTGGTGCGGTTTCGCCGGGAAGGACGGGTAGTGTACTACTCCCTGGACGACGATCACGTCAAATCCATTTTCGACCAAGGGTATCAGCACATTCAAGAACGCAATTGAGGTGGAACACATGCGCCTGGTATACCATCTAGAAGGCTTAGACTGCGCCGCCTGTGCGGCCAAGATCGAAACAGCCGCGGCGGCGCTGGAAGCGGTGGAGGAGGCAGTGGTGGACTTTTCCTCCAGCCGCATTTTCCTGGAAGTGGGCCATAGGAGCAAAGAAGAGGTGAAGCAGGCCCTGCAAAACGCAGTGGCCCAGGTGGAACCGGGGATCACCGTCTCCGAACAGAAGCTGGAGCGCAGCCAGCCCGCACTCCTTACCCCCCGCAACATCAGCCTGGCCCTGGGGATTGCGAGCTTCCTTGCTGCCCTGTTGGTCCCCGCCCCCTCCAAACCGGCCCTCTACCTCGCAGCCTACCTCCTCGCGGGGGCAGAAATCATCCTGACCGCGCTGGGCGGGCTGCGCAGGGGCTTGGTTTTCGATGAGAACTTCCTCATGACCATAGCCACTGCGGGGGCGGTGGCCATTGGCGAGTTCCCCGAAGCCGCTTCGGTCATGATCTTCTACCGCATCGGTGAGTTCTTGCAGCACCTGGCGGTGGACCGCTCCCTCCGCTCCATCGCTGCCCTGCTGGCCGTTACACCGGAAACCGCCCACCTCAAAGAGGGGGAAGCGATTCGGGAAGTACCCGCCGCCCACCTGCGGATCGGAGATGTGGTGGTGGTGCGGCCCGGTGAACGCATTCCCGTGGACGGCCGGGTGCTCTCGGGAACCTCCGCAGTGGACACCTCCGCCCTCACCGGTGAAAGTTTGCCCACGGCTGTTGAGCCCGGGCAAGAGGTACTGGCCGGTTCTGTGAATCTCAGCGGCCTTTTGACCATTGCCACTGAGAAGCTGGCCAAAGACTCCACCGCCGCCCGCATCCTGGAACTGGTGGAAAACGCAGCGGCCCGCAAGGCACCCACTGAGGATTTCATCACCACCTTCGCCCGCTACTACACCCCCGCGGTGGTGGGCCTGGCTGCGCTGATGGCACTTATCCCGCCCGTCTTTTTCGGCGGCCTGCTCAAAGACTGGGTTTACAGGGCCCTGGTCTTTCTGGTGATCTCCTGCCCCTGCGCACTGGTGGTCTCCATTCCCCTGGGGTTTTTCGCGGGTATCGGCCGGGCCTCCCGGCAGGGAGTTTTGGTCAAGGGCAGCAACTACCTGCAGGCTCTGCACGAAACAGGTACCGTCGTTTTCGATAAAACGGGAACCCTCACTTCCGGCCAGTTCAGCGTGGAAGCGATCACAGCCCAGGAACCCTTTACCGCTGAAGAGGTGCTGGAGGCGGCGGCCCATGCCGAAGTCTTTTCCACCCACCCCCTGGCCCAGTCCATCGTCAGGGCCTACGGCGGTGCGGTGGACACCGCAGGGATCACCAGCGTAGAAGAGCTGTCCGGTTTTGGCGTTAAGGCAGCTTGGCACGGCCGGGAGATCCTAGTGGGCAGCAGGCAGCTGCTGGAGCAGGAGGGCATCCAGGTAGCCCAGGACCAGGGGCACTCAGGTGTGCACGTGGCTGTCGATGGCCGCTACGGGGGATCCATCACCCTGGTGGATGCCCCCAAGAAACGGGCAGCTCAAGCGGTCTCGGAGCTCAAGGCCCTGGGTATGGAAGTGGTTATGCTCACCGGAGACAGCCCCGCGGTGGCGGAAGAGATAGGAAGCAAACTGGGTGTCCATGAAGTGCGCGCCGGGCTTTTGCCCCACGAAAAGGCGGCGGAGCTGGAGCGTATCAGGCAGACCCGCCGCGGCAAGGTCGCCTTCGTGGGGGATGGGATCAACGACGCCCCGGCCCTGGCCGCCGCCCATGTGGGCGTGGCCATGGGGGGCTTGGGCTCCCAGGCAGCCATCGAGACGGCCGATGTGGTACTGGTGAATGATGACCCCTACGATATGGTCAAGGCCGTTCGGACAGCCAGGAACACCAACCGCATCGTGCGGCAGAATATCGCTTTGGCCCTTGTGGTCAAGCTCGCGGTGCTCCTTTTAGGCGGCCTCGGCCTGGCCACCCTCTGGGAAGCCGTGTTTGCAGATGTGGGAGTAACCCTTTTGGCAGTGCTCAACTCCATGCGGATCAGTGCCCCACAAAGGAACAGACCTGCCCGAAGGGTATAATAACACCGAGAGAGGGAAGTGAAAGCCATGCGGCGCAGTGTATTGTTGATGCTCACCCTCGTGCTGCTCCTGACCTTTACGGCGGCAGCCAGCGCCTCGCCCAGGAGTTTTACCATCCAGGTTCAAGCTTCAGGGGTGGTCACGGTTCCACCCACCAAGGCCCAGCTGTGGGTGGGGGCCAAGAGCGATGGCCAGACGGCCCAAGAAGCCCTCGGCCAGAGCAACGAAGCGGTGGAGCGGCTCCTAGAGGTTTTCTCCAAGTATACCGCTCCGGAACTGGTGAAAACCTCAGAGTTCACCATGTACCAGAACGAGCAGTGGGATGAGGAAACCGGCCAGTTTGTTCCCACGGGCTTTTCCGTGCGGCACGTGTTTGAGGTGCAGATCCTTGACCTCACGCGGGTAGCGGCCTTCTTGGATGAAGCAACCCAGGCGGGGGCCAACATCATCTACGGCCTCAGCTACGGCGTGCAGGATTACCGCCGCCCCAAGGAGGAAGCGTTCAAGCGGGCCATGGATGAGGTCTGGTGGAAGGCGGGCATCATCGCCGAGGCCAACTCTGCCCAGGAGCTGATTCTGGAGGCGGTGGAAGAAACCTACTACTACGGAACCGATTACAGCAGCATGGGCCTGGAGGCCATGTCCGCCCAGGAAGGCTCTTTCGCCCCCGGCCAGCTGCAGATCACAGCCACCGTCTCTGCCACCTTCCGGGCGTACTTACCTGAAGAATAGACGGAACCCAAGCCCAAAAAAGCCCAAGCGCCATGAAAGCGTTTGGGCTTTTCCCTTTTCTAGTTGAAAGCTAAAACATCCTGGAAGGCGGCCCAGGGCCTGACCCGGGGGGGCGGCTCCCTGAACTCCAGAAGCGCGTCCGTGGTGGGGTGCCTGAAGCTGAGTTCTTCCGCCCAGAGGGCGATCTGCCGCTCCCGGCTGGGGGGCCCGTAGCGCCGGTCCCCCACCAGGGGATGGCCCAGCTGCGCCATCTGGACCCTGATCTGGTGCGAGCGGCCGGTTTCCAGCTTGATCCGAAGCAGGCTGCGCCCGCCCTGCATCCCCACCACCTGGTAATGGAGCTGGGCTCTTTGGGCCCCCCTGGTTCCCGGTTTCACCTGCCTGACCAGGTTTTGCTCCCGGTCCTTGAGCAGATAGCCGCTGAGGGTACCCTCCAGGCTTTCCAGGTAGCCGTGGACCACCGCTAGATAACTGCGGTGGAAGGACCCCTGCCTGATCTGGGCCGATAGGCGGCTGGCCGCCTTGGAAGTCCTGGCCACCACCATCACCCCGCCCACGGGACGGTCCAGGCGGTGCACCAGGCCCAGGTAGACGTTACCGGGCTTGTTGTACTGCTCCCGCACATAGTCTTTGAGAAGCGAAAGCAGATCCGGGTCACCCGTCCGATCGGCCTGGGAGAGCAGGTTGGGGGGTTTTACCACCACCAACAGATGATTATCCTCGTAAATCACGGTAATTTCCTTCATGGGTTTTCTTGGGGGCCTCCTTTACAGGGCCTTCACGGCGGCCAGGGGCATCTGGCGTTCCCAGCCCAAGCTGGGCGTTGTGATCCGCAAGATCAAGGCCGCCTGCCTCCGCTTGTACTCGGCGGCTTCCACCGCCTTAACTGTCCAGCGCACCGTATCCTCAGCATAACCCCGGGCCACAATCTCCTCGGGGCTCAAACCCTCATCCAGGTAAGCTGCGAGGATCCCGTCCAGGATGGCGTAGGGGGGCAGGGAGTCTTCATCCCGCTGGTTGGGCCGGAGCTCCGCGGAAGGGGGTCTCGTGATAGTGTTCTCGGGAATGATTTCCCCCCCACGGTTGATGTAATGCGCCAGCTGGTAAACCATGGTCTTGTACACATCAGCCAGCACCGCCACGCCGCCGCACATATCTCCGTAGAGGGTGCAGTAACCCACCGCCAGTTCACTCTTGTTGCTGTTGGAGAGCACAAGCCCTCCAAACTTGTTTGAAAGGGCCATCAAAAGCCCACCCCTCAGCCGAGCCTGGATATTTTCTTCAGCCACGTTGGGCTCAGTACCGGCGAAATGCTTCTCCAAGGAAGATAAGAAAGCGTGGTAGAGCTCGGTGATGGGCAAAACATCAAATCTGATGCCCAGATTGCGGGCCAGAGCCTCCGCATCCCGGGCGCTTTTGGGGCTGGAGAAGGGGCCGGGCTGAGTGATCCCCCACACCCGCTCGGGCCCCACTGCTTCAGCTGCGATGCAGGCGGCCACCGCGGAATCCAGGCCTCCCGAAAGGCCGATGATCACCCGCTTCATCCCGCACTTGTTAATATAATCCCGCAGACCCAAAACCAAGGCCTGGTAAATCCAGGTGGTTTCATCCCCGGCACCTTCCGCCAGCGGCTTGTCTGGGGCCTCAAGATCAACCAGTTCCCCTCCGCTCGCGAAGTGTGGCAGGGCGGCCAAGAGCTGACCTTGCTCATTGAAAACGCGGCTCCCGCCGGGAAAGATAAGTCCATCATTGCCCCCCACCTGGCCCACGGCGGCAAGGGGCAGGCCCACCTCTGCCGCCAGCTGCCGGAGGGATTCCAGCCGCTGCTGCTCTTCCCCTGCCTGGAAGGGTACGGCCCGGGGGTTGATCACCAGGTCGGCCCCCTGCCTTTTGAGCTCCAGAGCTAGCCTGCTATCCAGCTCCAAGCCCAGGGCAATACCCAGGGCGCGGTTCTGAACGGGGATGATCAGGCTGTCCCGGCCGGCATTGAAATAGCGCGGTTCGTTAAAGAGCCTAAAGGAAGTGAGCTGCCTTTTGTGCTGAACGCCCAGGATGGCACCGCCCCTGAGCACCAGGGCTGAATTGTAGAGCTTCTCCCCTTCCTGCCAAGGCGTACCCACAACCAAGGTTAGTTCGGGATACCCTTGGGAGAACTCCACCAGGGCCCCGGCAGCCTCCCGCAGCCGGGCTAAGAAGCCTTGGCCAAGGAGCAGATCGCCGGGGGGATAACCCGCCAGGTAAAGCTCGGGAAAAACGATCAGATCTGCATCTTGGTTCTCCTGCACAATCTGGCGCAGCCTGGCTAGATTCCCCTGGATATCCCCCACCGTTGGATTCTCCTGGGCCAGATAGATCTTCATGGTTTCACCTCACTTGGCACAACCCCGGGGGCAGTACCTAATGCTTGCAGTTCCCGCCAGACCAGGTGGGAAGTAACCAGCGTGGCCCCTGCATCAGCCAGGGGATAGGCGGCAAACACTCCAGAAAGTCCCCAAAACCGGGGCAGGATCAAAAGCAGGGGGATCAGCAGCAGCACCTGGCGGCTCAAGGAAAGGAGGGCCGCCTTTTTGGGCTTGCCCAAGGCCTGAAAGAAGTTGGCCCCCACAATCTGCAGGCCCACCACGGGCATGCAGATCATGACGGTACTCACCGCCTGTACACCCAAGGAGATCAGCTCGGTATCTCCCCTGCCGAACAAGGAAACAAGCTGCACCGGAAAGAGCCTGGTAGCTAGAAAACCTAGATTGACTATGAGCGTGGCTGCCCCGGCCGCGTAGAAAAAGGCCTGCCGGACACGATCATACTGCCTAGCCCCGTAGTTGTAGCCGAGAATGGGCTGAGCCCCTTGGTTGATGCCGAAGATGGGCATGAAAAACAGGGTGTTCAGGCTGAAGACAACGCTCATGGCGGATATGGCCAGATCTCCCCCGTGGCGGATCAGACTCTGGTTCAAAATGAAGTTCTGCACGCTGGAAGCCAGCTGCATGGCAAAGGGGGCAAAGCCCAGGGAGACGATCTGCCGAACGATGGGGAGTTCCAGTCTAGGCACGGCCCGGAAGTTCAAGCGCAGCTGGCTCTTGCCCCGCAGGAAGTAAGAGAGCACCCAGGTCGCGGAGAAGGCCTGGGCCAAAATGGTGGCAAAAGCCGCCCCTTTGACGCCCCAGCCGAAATAGAGGATGAAAATGGCATCCATAATCGTGTTGGAGATGGCACCGATAAGCATGCTGCCCATGGCCACAGCGGGGCTGCCCTGGGCCCTGATCATGTGGTTGAGCCCGAAGGCCACCGCTTGGAAAATGGCGCCGTAGAAGATGATGCCCAGATAATCCCGGGCATAGGGCATCACCGCCTCGCTGGCCCCCAAGAACCTCAGCACCGGGTCTAGGAAAAGCATACCTGCCGTCGTTCCCGCTAGAGCCACAAGCAACAGCAGTCCCAGGGCATTGGCCAGGATTTTCTCCGCTTCCTCTTTGCGGCCTTCCCCAAGGCGGATGGAGATCAAAGCCGTAGAGCCCAGACCCACCAGCATCACGAAGGCCATCTGCACCAGCATGATGGGGAAAACCAAGGATAGGCCCGCCAAACCCAGGGGGCCCACGCCGTTACCTACAAAAATGCGGTCCACCACGTTGTAAAGGGCCTGCACCAGCATCCCCACAATGGCCGGTAGGGAGAACTTCACCAGCAGGGGCAGAACCCTTTCCGTTCCCATTCTTTCAGCGCGATCCATAGACTCACCCTTCAGCTTCGTTGCTCCGGCTTACGATACGCTCCACCCCAGCTCCCGATGCCTGGCCCGGACCTTGATCCGCCGCGCCTCCAGGCGGTTGGCCAGCTCATTGGCGATGGCCACCGAGCGGTGCTGACCGCCAGTGCAGCCGATGGCGACGGTCAAGCGTCCCTTCCCCTCCCGGGCATAGTTGGGCAGGAGCTCGCAGATGAGGTCGACGAACTTCTCGAGAAACTCCTGCGTCGCCGGCCACTGCAGCACGTATTCCGCAACCGCCGCATCTTGGCCCGTAAGGGAACGCAGTTCATCCACATAGAAAGGATTGGGGATGAAGCGGACATCGAACACGATATCTGCATCGATGGGCGCACCGTATTTATACCCAAAGGAGAACAGATCTACAAACACAGATTCGTGCAGCGGTGCACCCGCGAAGATCTCGTTGATGCGCACCCGCAGGTCCATGGGGCGCAGCTCGGATGTGTCGATGACCACATCGGCCATCTCCCGGGCGTCCGCCAGGAGGCGCCTTTCTTCGGCGATGCTCTGGAAAATACTCTGCGTTCCGCCTTCACTTTTGGTCAGCGGGTGCAGGCGCCTGGTTTCGCTGTAGCGCTTCACCAATACCGCATCGGAACAGTCGAGGAAAATGATCTTGTAGGAATGCCCGCTGCGCTCCAGCCATTCCAGGGAGCGGCGCAAATCGCTGAAATACTCGCGCACCCGAATGTCGATGGCGATGGCATACTGGCGGGCGCTCTGGCTCTGCACATGCAGTTCCACTAAGCGGGGTAAAAGGGCAGGCGGCAGATTATCGATGCAGAAAAACTGCAGATCTTCCAGGACCTTCATGGCCTGCGTCTTGCCTGCCCCCGATAGACCGGTGATGATGACAAAATCAACCTTGCCCAACAATCTGCACCTCCCTGGGGCCGCGGTACCGCGGTACCCTCCTTTATTCCACAATAGTTTGCTTCTACCTGCCGCCCCTAGACAGCAAAACCCTCCACCTGGCGGGCCACGGCCCGCCGAAGTGGAGGGTACTGCAATCCACTCACTACCGCCGCCAATTCCGGTTCAAAGCAGGCGGTGAGCTCAGATGGGTGTTGTCCTGATAGGCCATGGACCTATCGTAAACCAAAATGGTCGGCCCGGCAACTTCCTCCTCGAGATAGCGCTGTTCAGGCCGTTCCTGGACTTTGTACAGGTTGAACGTGAAGGTGGTTACCCCGCGCTGGGCCCGGGGAGCCCGCATGGAAAGGACCATGTAGGGGTCCATCCACTCCACCCGCCGGCGCACCGGCGAGAAGAAGAACCCGCCTTCCACCGAGTCCACTGCGATTTCCCCCACATCACCTTCACCAAAGCCCCAGTAGTTCTCATCCACAACCAGGTACGCGCCGCCCCGCTCCGCAGCCAGGAAGCCCAAATCAACAAACACCTGCACCTCATCCTGGGCGCGCACCACATAGGCTTGGGGCCTGAAGATCTCTGACGTCTGCACGTCCACCACCGCGGTCCTATCCCAGGCGTTCAAGCGCACCGCCAGGGGCTCGCCGCGCCAGGTGGAGTTGAGGTGAAAGGCCTCGATCACAACTGTGCGGGCGGGCACGACAATGGTGCGGTCGGAAAAGAAGGGACGCCAGCGCTGATCCCAGCCCTCTGGAGACAGGGTGATGGTAACCCGGGAACGGCCCCCGTTGGCCAAGGCCACCTTCACGGTCTCCTCTTCCAACCAGGCCACCACGGCCACATCCCCCAGCCAACCATCCCGCAGGGCAGCCGCGGCTGGACTCGCCAGGAGCAGAACTACGATCATTGGTATCGCAAACGAGTAAATGCTTAAGCGACGCACTTTTAGGTCCTCCTGTCTGCGCGTTTCTCTTCTTCACCTAACCAAGGTTAGCGGGCAATGAACCCGCCTCCGCTGGACGATTCACCTAAGCGCATATTACGGCCGTAAACCATGAGGGTGGGACCTTCGAACCGCTCTTGACGCCAGCTGTAGTTGGAGTCTACCCTACTCAGACCAAACGTCATGGTGGTGAGCCACGGCATGTTGGGCGTCTTCATCCTCAGTACCAGGTAGGGCTTCACATACTCGATGGTGTTGCTGCCCCGTACCTGGGTGGGGCCACCACCAACGGAGTGAATGCGAATTCGTTCTTGGCTGTAACCACCCGAAGTGGTGTAATAATCGTCGACGACAATGCGGATGTTGCCCGAGTCGTCCAGCAATCGATCGAGATCCACGGTTACGTCCAACTGGGAGTTCGCTGGCACCACATAGCTGTCCAGCTTGAAGATACCAGCTTCCTGAACCGGAACATTGAAGGAACGATAACCTTCTGCGATGCGCACGCTGCTAAGTGTCTGTCCCCGACCAGGGATACTGGGGTAGAAGACCTCCTGAACAATCGTCCGGGCTGGTATACTAATCTGCCTGGACGGGAAGACTGGCCATCCCCAAGCGTCCGTGGTACTAGTCGAAATGGTGATAGAGACCCTGCTGTTGGAAGTGTTTCCCACAGCTACATATAGCTTAGTTCCGTCCAGCCAAGCCACCGAAGTCAGACTGCCGCTAGAACCGTAATTATCTCGGGCAGCAGCGGAGCCTGCTGCCAGTAGTACCATCAGAAAAACAACAACTAACTTACGCATGACAGCACTCCTTTCTAAAGGTCGGTCTATCTATACTTGAAAATTGGCTTTTTTTCAGAGTTGCCTCGGTGAATGAAAGGGTAGTGGCGTACTGAGGGATCTTTGTCTCGGTAAAAACTCAACATCTCGGCGTGAGTGTAGTCGTAGAGCTCGTAAGGCGTAATCGCTCCGTCGTAGTTGTCATCAGCCCATCCGTTCCTTAGACCCTGCCACAAGAAGTAAGTGAACACGCTCCCCTGGAATAAGTCGTAATGTTGGACCTGCTGGTTACTCTGAGCCCCCGTAAGCACAGTATACTTCCGTTTCTTGAGAGCGAGGGGCTCAAGGGGGTTGCCATCCGCCATGGTCTCCGAATATGAACCATCAATGATAATTGTGACATAGCCCGGAAAATCACGGAGCCAGGATTCCAGTTCTGCGTCGGTGATGGACTTCTTGCTCAAACCCAGCCCGGTGTCGTCATAGGGGCTTAGGTAGTCAGCGCCTGAGAAACCTGAGAAATAGATGATCAAGTGATCCGCTGTACTCTGAGCCTTGCTCACATATGTTTGGATTTGGTTTTTGATGGCGTTCTTGGTAGCCTGCGAATCAACCAGCCGCCGGCCCTCGCCAGGTAAAAGGTTTCCCAGATACAAGGTCTCATACATTCTTTCTGCATCATTTATCGGTCCTGGGAAGCTCTTGCGACTATCTGCGTAGTTCTCGATGCCTATTATCAAGAAGTAGTAGTGGGGGACGGGCTCGCTCACATAGATGGCTTCGACCCAGGTAGGCTCACCGGGATAAACATACACTTCAGTCTGAACATCATGGCGAAGTGCCCTATGGCTAACGGTCAAGATGGAGTATCCCACATCTAGATTCCGAACCTCGTAATAGCCGTCATATTCGGTAGTCCCAAATCCTTTTTTGCCGGTACTGACGTTTTTAACCTCGATCTCCGCACCAGACAGAGCCGTCCATTCGCCTGAAGCCAATGGCTCAACCGTAAACAGCACATCGTCTTCCCCCGCGGACAATTCGCCCAATCCCTGTCGAATGTACACGAATCCGCGCACGCCGCCTTTCTGGGTAACAGGAGGTTGGGGATCAACGCCGATACATCCAGCCAAAATGGCAGCCAAAACCAGCAGTGCGGAGAAAAAGTACAATCGCCTCATCCTTAGACCTCCTTCCCTCTATCAATATATGTCGCAACATATATTGCTTTTACGGGCTTAGTTTCTACTTGTCTTCATCTTATCGCCAAACTTTTCCTTTGGGAAGGAAAAGTTTATCCGTATGCTTAGAAAACTGCCAGCACCTCCCAGAGCTGCGGGAGGATGAAAAAGGAAGCGGCCATTGCATGTTTGCAACAGCCGCTTGATAATTTAGTGAGCCTTCACTTCCGTCCAGATGCGATCGTAAATACTCAGGGTCTGGCCCAGGTTCACGAATACTTCAGCGTTTACCAGATCCTCTGGTTCGGGATAGATGCTCCTATCGTCACTGATTTCCGGCGGAATCATGGCCCGCACCTCTCCGTTGGTCACGGCATACCCAGTGTAATCCGCATTGCGGAAGGAGATCTCCGGATCCAGCATGAAGTTGATGAACTTCATGGCGCCATCGGGATTCTTGGCGTTGCTGGGTACGGCCATCACATCAAACCAGAGGTTTGTCCCTTCTTTGGGGATAGCAAAGGCCAGATCCGGGTTTTGCATCCTGGCCACGGTGGCCTCTCCAGACCAGACCACGGCCAGAGCTGCTTCACCGGCGATCATCTTATCCTGCCCCTCATCCACCACGTAGGCCAAAACCAGGGGCTTTTGCTCCTTGAGCAGCTCACCCGCTTCCTCCAGTTCTTTCTCATCCAATGTGTTGATGCTGTAACCCAGCCTCAGAAGGGCTACGGCAATGGAATCCCGCTGGCTGTCCAGCATGAGGATTTCCTTTTCATACTTGGGATCCCAGAGGATATCCCAACTTTCCACGGGATCATCCACCATGGTGGTGTTGTACAGAATACCTACTGTGCCCCAATAATATGGGAGCGAGTACTCGTTTTTGGGATCGTAGTCCCAGCCCAGGTGCCGCGGTTCGATGTACTTGGCGTTGGGTATCTTGGTCAGATCCAGCTTTTGCACTAAACCTTCCTCAATCATTCTGGTGAGCATGTAGTCCGATGGAAAGATCACGTCGTACGAACTGCCGCCAGCCTTGATCTTGACGTACATGTCCTCGTTGGTGGCGTAGGTGTCGTACACAACCTTGATGCCCGTTTCCTTCTCGAATTCTTCCAGAATGCTTTCGTCGATGTAGTCTCCCCAGTTGTACACATAGATGGTGGGCTTGTCCCTCGTGCAGCCAGTGAGAACTGCACTGAGCAGTACTAAAGCCGCCAGCACCCAAAGCGCTTTAGAGAGTCTGCTCAACCTCCTCACTCCTTTCATATGATTGGGGTTTAGGAAGGCCGGCAGGGCCTTCTATGCAAGAGCCCCTCCCGGAGGGAGAAGCTCCAATTGCCTAGAACGCCTTAACTTCAGTCCAAATGCGATCATATTCCTTCAAAGTCTCACCAAGGCTCACAAACACCTCGGTATTGGCCAAAACTTCCTCGCTGGGGTAGGCCCGGGGGTCGTTGCGCACCTCTTCCGGCAGCATCTCCCAGGCAGCCAGATTGGGGGTGGAATAACCGGTGTACTCGGCGTTGCGCAGGGCAATTTCCGGCCGGTTCAAAAAGTCCATGAACTTGTGGGCCCCCTCGATGTTCTTGGCCCCCTTGGGAATGGCCATCACGTCAAACCAGAGGTTTGTGCCCTCTTTAGGGATGGCGTAGGAGAGATCCGGGTTCTCGCCGATGGCGTACATGGCTTCCCCTGACCAGGTGAGGGCCAGGGCCGCTTCACCCGCGACCATCTTGTCTTTCCCCTCGTCCACAACGTAGGCCAAAACCAGGGGCTTCTGCTGCTTCAACAGCTCAGCCGCTTCCGCCAGCTCCTGGGGGTCCTTGGTGTTGATGGAATAACCCAGCTTCAGGAGGGCCGCCCCGATGGAATCCCGCTGGCTGTCCAGCATGAGGATGTTCTTGGCGTATCTGGCATCCCAGAGCACATCCCAGCTGTCCACTTCTCCCTCCACCATGGTGGTGTTGTAGAGGATGCCTAACGTACCCCACATGTAGGGCAGGGTGTATTCGTTTTTTGGATCGTAATCGGCTCCCATGAGTTTGGGGTCGATGTGCACGCGGTTAGGGATCTTCTCCAGATCGATCTTGAGCAGCATACCCTCGTTGATCATCCTGGTGACCATGTAATCCGAGGGGAAGACCACATCGTAGGTGCTGCCGCCGGATTTGATCTTCACATACATATCTTCATTGGTGGAAAAGGTGTCGTAGACCACCTTGATGCCTGTTTCTTTCTCAAACTCTTCGAGGATGCTCTCGTCGATGTAATCGCCCCAGTTGTACACGTACAGAACGGGCTGTTCTTTGCCGCACCCGGTGAGAACCAGGCTAAGCACTACCAAACCGAGGATCATAAGGACTGTCTTTTTTAGGGACACGTCTCCCATTCCTTTCCTTTCTTTCTTCGCGGGCTTGCCGCACATTGACGATAATTAGGAGTGCTAACACAAAGGTGAACATGATGGTGGATAGGGCATTGATCTTGGGGTTGATTCCCCTCCTAGCCATGGAGTAGACCGTGATGGAAAGCGTGGATACTCCTGAACCGGTGGTGAAGAAGCTCACCACAAAATCGTCAATGGATAGGGTAAAAGCCAAAAGCAGTCCCGTGATAATGCCCGGCATTATTTCAGGGATGATCACCTTCCACAAAGCCTGCAGCGGTGTACAGCCCAGATCCAGCGCCGCTTCGTAGAGATGCTTGTTCAGCTGGCGCAGCTTAGGCAGCACCGACAGGATCACGTAAGGCACGTTAAAGGTAATATGCGACAGCAGCAGGGTGATATACCCAAAGCGCATCCTGGAGAACACAAACAGCAGCATCAGGGAAATGGCAGTCACAATTTCCGGGTTCAAAACGGGCAGGTAGGTCACGTTCATGATCAGCTTTTTCGGAACCCCCCGGGTATTGTGAATACCGATCGCCGCCATGGTGCCGATCACGGTGGCAATTAGGGCTGAGCTCACGCCGATGATCAGCGTGGCGTACAGCGAGTTCATGATGGTGCGGTCCTGAAACAGCTCCACATACCAGCGCAGGGTAAATCCTCCCCACATGCCCCGGGAGCGGGCATCGTTGAGGGAGTACACCATGAGCACGGCAATGGGCAAGTACAAAAAGGCGAAGATCAGGTAAATGTAACTGCGTTTCAACCACCTCACCATAGCGCCACATCCTTTTCTTCCCCTTCAAAGAAGGACATAACTGCCATGCTCAAGAGGATCACCACGATCATCACCACCGAGATGGCAGAGCCAAAACCCCAGTCCCCCACCACAAGGAACTGCTGCTCGATGAGGTTGCCGATGAGGGTGAACTGGCCGCCGCCCAACAGCCTGGAGATGACGAACGTGGTCATGGCCGGCATGAACACCATGGTGATCCCGGAGACCACCCCAGGCAGGCTCAAAGGTAGGATGACCTTGATGAAAACCTGGAAGGGGTTGGCCCCCAGATCCCCCGCTGCCTCCACAACCCCTTTGTCGATCTTGCTCAGCACCGAGTAAATGGGGAGCACCATAAAGGGCAGGAAGTTGTAAACCATGCCCAGGACCACGGCGCCGTTGGTGTACAGAATGTTCACCCGCGGCAAGCTGAAAAAGGTCAATAGAGAGTTGAGAAAGCCGTTGCGCTCCAAGATGGTGAGCCAGGCATAGGTCCTCAGCAGGAAGTTCATCCACATGGGCACCACAAAGAGCAGCATGATCACATGTTTGCGCTTAAAGGCGTTGCCCGCCATGATCATTGCTGCGGGATAGCCCAACAGCAGGCAGATCAGCGTGCTGATCACCGCCAGGTTCAAGGAGCGGATAAAGACCCTGAGGTAGATGGGCTGAAAGAACCGAGTGAAATTCTCCAAAGACCAGGTGGTCCCGCCCTCGGTGGGAACCGTGAAGGCGTAATACAGCACGAGCAGCATGGGCACCACCGTAAAGAGCACCATCCAGATGACATAGGGCGTGAGGGAAAGCCGCTTCACTACGCTCTCACCTTCTTCATGATGTGGATATCCATGGGCTCAAGGCCCAATCCCACCATGGTCCCCACCGGTTCCATGAGGGTAGAGTGCACCAGCCACTCTGTGCCGTCGGCGCCTTCCACAATCATCTCGTAGTGTACCCCCAAAAAGTTCACGGAGCGGACCACGCCCTTGAGCTTGGCCTGATCTGGGGGCATGAGGGCCAAGTCCTCCGGGCGGATCACCACATCCACCAGCTCATCCCGGGCGAAACCAGAGTCAGCACACTCAAACAGGTTGCCGGCAAACTCCACCAGGTAGTCCTGGCGCATGATGCCGTCCACAATATTGCTTTCCCCGATGAAATCGGCAACAAAGGCGTTCACCGGCTCGTTGTAGATCATCTCCGGCGTGCCGATCTGCTGGATCTCCCCATCCTTCATGACCACAACCGTATCACTCATGGACAGGGCCTCTTCCTGGTCATGGGTGACAAAGAGGAAAGTGATGCCCAGCTGCCTCTGCATGTTCTTCAGCTCGTGCTGCATCTCTTTGCGCAGCTTGAGGTCTAAAGCGGCCAGGGGTTCATCCAAAAGCAGTACGTCGGGTTCGTTGACCAGAGCCCGGGCAATGGCTACCCGCTGCTGCTGCCCGCCGCTGAGGGAGTTGACGTCCCGCTTCTCGTAGCCCTGCAGGTTCACAAGCTCCAGCATGCGGGAGACCTTTTCCCGGATGACCGACTCCTTCATCTTCTTGATCCGCAGGCCGAAGGCGATGTTTTCAAACACGTTGAGATGGGAGAACAGGGCATAACGCTGAAAGACGGTATTCACTTTGCGTTTATGGGATGGCACATTACCAATGTCTTGACCGTTAAAGGTAATAGTTCCCGTGTCGGGCTTCTCAAAGCCCCCGATCAGCCGCAGCATGGTGGTCTTGCCGCAGCCGCTGGGACCAAGCAAAGTGACAAACTCATTCTTGCGGATGTACAGATCCACATCTGTCAGCGCAGGTGTATCGTCGTAATACTTGGAGACACCTTTCAGCTGAACGATGATCTCGGACACCACAGTTCCCCCTTTCCAATCTTGAAGACTAAAAGCTCGGCGGTGAAGAAACCCACAGAACAACCGCGGGCCTTTTGCCCGCGTTGGCGATGTAATGGCCTGCTTCGGCGGGGAAATAAAAGGACTCGCCCGCCCGGACCTTAACCACTTCCGAGCCGAAATGCAGCAGGATCTGCCCCTTGATCACATACCCAAACTCCTCCCCATCGTGGGGATCGTCGTAAGGCGTGCGTCCCTCCGGCTCCAGGTGCACCACGATGGGCTCCATGGCGTTTTTCTGGGCATTAGGCACCAGCCAGCGGATCTCGCTTTTCAACTCCGGATCGCTTTTGACAGAGACATCGTTTTTGGTAAAGACCATTTTTTCAGGCACGTCCTGCTTGAAAAAGTCCTGCAGATTTGTACCCAGCGATTCCAGAATATCGATCAAGGTGGCGATGGAAGGCGAGGTGAGGTCACGTTCCACTTGAGAAATGAAGCCTTTGGACAGTTCGCAGCGGTCCGCCAGTTCCTCCTGCGTCAGGTTGTGCTGGATGCGTAGACGCTTGATTTTCTCACCTATCTTCATCCCTGTCCCTCCCTTCCTAAGTTTCGTGATACTAAACTTGAAGTTTAGCAACACTAAACAAGTGTATTGTACCGAGTGGGGGGGTGCATGTCAATACTTTGTCCCCAAGAATTTTGCGGGGGAGGAGAAATAATTCTCTGGCGGGGGAAATAGGCATGTAGAGGGAGTTTCCGAGGGAGGTATGGGGATGTGGGAGCTGGCTAGAATTGTTTTCCTGGGCACCATGGCGGGAGTGTTAGGCACAGGCGCGGGGGGAATTCTCCTGGGGCTCGGCCGCATACCCCAAGGGGCGGAACTCAGCTTTCACCTGGCCTTCTCCAGCGGAGTCATGCTCGCGGTGGTCTTTCACGACCTGCTCCCGGAAGCCCTGGCCCTGCGGGGACCCGGCGTGACCTTTGCCGGGGTGGTCTTGGGAACCGCTGCCCTGCCGCTGCTCAAACCCCTCTTTTTTCCCACCGGTCGGGGCAGCTTGATCCAGACGGGGCTTTTTTTGGGCCTGGGCATCGCCGCCCACAACTTCCCGGAGGGCCTGGTCATCGGCGCGGGTTACCTGGCCTCCCAGGAGCTGGGCTTCAGTCTCGCCCTGGCCCTCTGCCTGCACAATATTCCCGAAGGGATGGCCATGGCGGCACCGCTTCTGGCCGGGGGTGTGGGCAGAACCTCCGCTGTGCTTTTGACCATTGCCGCGGGTCTGCCCATGGGCCTTGGCGCCCTGGCGGGCGGGCTTTTCGGCCAGCTGACCCCCACCACCTTAGCCGGGACCTTGGGCTTTGCCGCGGGAGCCATGCTCTTTTTGGTCTTCCACGAACTGCTCCCGGAAGCAAACTGCTTGGACTTTCCCCTGGCCGCCACCTTGGGGGCGATTTTCGGCGTGATGCTCGGCCTGGGACTTTTGGTGATCCACTAAAGGCCCAGCCGCGCCCGGTCGATAATTAAGGGAAGGGAAATCGGAGCAGGGGGGTGGCGCGGTGAATCTGTTTTACTTAGCCGGACTGCGCGCAGTAAGCGCGTACCATGCGGCTGCTAAAGCCTACGCCGTTTCCCTGGAGCGCATCGCCACGGGGAAGCGGATTAACCGCGCCGCGGATGATGCCGCGGGACTGGCCATCTCCGAACGGATGAAAGCCCAGATCCGCGGACTGAGGCAGGCCTCCCGCAATGCCCAGGACGCCATTTCCCTCCTGCAGATAGCCGATGGAGCCCTGGGGGAGATGCAGTCCATCGTACACCGCCTGCGGGAGATCGCGGTCTATGCCGCCACGGGTACCCTGGATGAAGCTGACCGGGCCGCTTTGCAGATGGAATTCAGCGAGCTCGTTGGGGCCCTAGGGGATATGGCCCGGGGCACGCACTTTAACACAATCCCCCTTCTGGATGGGAGCCGGGATGAAAACAATCCCCTGATCATCCAAGTGGGTGCGAACGCGGGGCAGCATATGGAGATCGCTTTGGGAGACATGCGCCCGGAGGCCCTGGGCCTGGGGGATCTCTCCGTGGCGACGCAGGAAGAAGCGGATGCGGCCATAGGAGCCCTAGACGAAGTTTTAACTAAGATCTCTTCCCAGAGGGGCTATGTGGGCGCGAAGATGAGGCGCCTGGAGCACACCGTGAGCAATCTAGAAAACATGGCCCTCAACCTCACCGAGGCGGAATCCCGCATCAGCGATGCCGATATCGCCCTGGAGGTTTTGAACATGGTTTCCGCCCAGATCCGCATGCAGGCGGCCCTGGCCATGATCGCCCAGGCCAATGCCGCCCAGCAGATGATCCTGCAGCTGCTCTGGCCGGCGAGGTGATTGTGGTCCGGTGACGCTGCCCAAGAATGAAACAAGGCTGCTGCGGCAGCCTTTTTTTCTGGGGTTCAGATCCTTTCCCCAGCACATGTTCCCACTAGCATCGAAACAACCACAGCTACTGCACATACCTGTTCTGTCCCAAGGGGGCCGGAGCCAGTGGTCAATTTCCAACAGGAAGCTTAGCACCCCAAAGCGAATACTCAAAGCAGCTTTGGTGAAAGGTCGTGAAGCAGGTGATCAAGTTCGGGACCGGCGGCTGGCGGGCCATCATTGGCG
>Ga0209537_1000889_pt1 | contig 35409 bp, 41 predicted proteins | sample BioPla4DNA1_FD_187698 | JGI IMG/M metagenome (GOLD analysis project Ga0209537, IMG submission 187698) | Biogas fermentation microbial communities from Germany - Plant 4 DNA1 (SPAdes) (version 2) | ecosystem: Engineered > Bioreactor > Anaerobic > Digestate | place: Bielefeld, North...
CTGGTCAAGGTGGCCACGGCTGCCGTGGTGGCCAGGAGGGTGCGGGTGGTTCTCCCGGCAGGGGTGCCGGGCGGCAGCCGTTGACCCGGGTTTAGCCCGGGTTTTTTGTTGCCCTCCTTTTTCCTGCTGGGGGCTAGCAATAGCCTGCCGAAAAGGATAGAATAATGGTAGCTTGATGGTTTTGCTGCCTACTGGAAGCAGGAAGGGAGAGGATGTGGTGAAAAAGCGCTTGTACCGTTCCCGGACAGAAAGGGTGTTGGGCGGTGTGGCCGGCGGCCTGGCCGCCTACCTGGACATCGATGTGGTCCTGATTCGCATCATCTGGGTTGTCCTGGCCCTGGCGGGAGGGCCTGGCATAGTGGGCTACATAATCTGCTGGCTGGTTATCCCCGAGGAACCGGACCGAAAACCGGCTGGAAAACCGGAACCCCGGCCCGGAGATCTGTCTGAAGAAATGGAAGGGGAAGAAGGGGTAGAGGAAAGGGTAGAGGAGGAAGGGGAAGAAGGAGGGGAGGAGCCGGCAGCCCATGATGGCGGGCGCCGGGCCATCGGCCTGTTCCTGATCGTCCTGGGAGCCTTTTTCCTCCTGCAGCGGCTGGCCGGTGTCCTGCCGGATATATTGTCCCGCTTTCTCCCCGGCATTTACTGCCGCCGCTTCTTGTATCTGGCCGGTTCCCTCTTCTGGCCTTCTCTCCTGGTAGTGGCCGGCATAGCCCTGCTGGCCGGGGGCTTGAGGGGGCGTAAAGGATGAGAAATGATCGCCTTTTTCTCGGTTTACTCCTCATTGCTACCGGGCTGACCCTGGGCCTGCAGAGGCTGGGCCTGCTTCCCTATTTTTCCCTGTGGGAGCTGTTCCGCCAGCTGTGGCCCCTTCTCCTCATCCTCATGGGTTTCTCCCTCTTTTTCAACCGCTCCCGGGTGGCCACGGTGATTATAATCTTTCTCTTTCTGGTCCTGGGCCTGGGAGTAGGCCTGGCCTGGTACGGGGTGACTGACTGGTCCTGGGGCACTCCCCCGCAAAGGGAAGAATTTGTCCCCCGGCGCAGGATGAGGAGATTTGCCATTCCCTGGGAGGAGGCCAGGGATGAACTAATGGTGGAAGGGGAGCTGGCAGCCGCCATCAGTCCATGGGCGGCGGGAAAAAATAATTAGGGGACGTCCCTTGGGGCGTCCCCTTGCCGTCTTAAGAATCCATCGGTTTACTGTCCTGGACCCCTTCCTCCAGGGCTTCCAGCTTACCCGCATGCCGCGGCTGCCACCAGAAGCGGTAGAGGGCGGCTGCTATGATGGCGGCGATGCTCACCAGCTGGGCGGCCCGGTAGGGGCCAAACATGAGGCTGTCGGTCCTGAAACCTTCGATGACGAAACGGCCCATGGAGTAGCCGACCACATAGGCCAGGAAGACATCCCCTGTCCTAATATTTTCCCGGCGGCGCAGCCAGAGAAGGAAGAGGAAAACACACACATTCCAAAGGGATTCGTAGAGGAAGGTGGGATGCCGGTAGGCGCCGGCAATGTACATGGCCCAGGGCAGGTCGGTGGGGTAACCGTAGGCCTCCTGATTGAAATAATTGCCCCAGCGGCCGATGGCCTGGCCCAGGATGAGGCAGGGGGCGGCTATATCGGCCAGCTTGAGAAAGGGGAGGCGGTAGTAGCGGGCCACGGCGTAGCCGGCCAGCAGCCCCCCTATGAGGGCGCCGTGGATGGCCAGCCCCCCCTTCCAGATCATAAAGCTTTCTATGGGGTTCTGGCCGTAGTAGTCCCAGCGGAAGATGACGTAAAATAAGCGGGCGCCGATGAGACCACAGGGGATGGCCACCAGGATCACATTGTAAAAGTGGTCTAAATCGATGCCCTGGCGTTCCACTTCCCGGGAGGCTATGGCAATACCGATCAGGATGGCCGTTGCGATCAAGAGGCCGTACCAGCGGACGACAAAGGGTCCAACAGTAAAGGCAATGGGATCGGGATTCATTATCTGCTGCTCCTCTCAACTGTATAGTGGTTTACAAAAGGAAAAATTCGCCTTTTTCACCCCCAATTCCTCCTTCTTCCCCGGAAGTCATTGCGAAAGATCGGCTGTTGACACGGGACCGGGGCTGGGCTACTATGGAGGTAGATACCCTGGCGGGTATGGAGATAGTTGACCATGTTGTTCCGTAAGAAGTGTGTACATATACTTATCATGTACAGAAACTTCCCTCTGGAATAGGGCAGGATAACTTAGAACAGAGTATTTTCAGAGTAGGAAGGAGGAGCTTTTTTATGGAAAGGGTTTATAGTCCCCCGACGGATTCCCAGCTGGCCCGCATCCTCAGGGAAAATACGACCATAGCGGTGGTCGGCCTTTCCGACAATCCCGCCCGGCCCAGCTATGGGGTGGCCAGGTACCTGCAGCAGGCCGGCTACCGGATAATTCCCGTCAATCCCCGCCTGGACACGGTGTTGGGGGAGAAGGCCTATCCGACCCTGGGGGCGATACCGGGGCCAATAGAGGTGGTCAATGTCTTCCGCCGGTCGGAACATGTGCCGGGGATTATGCGGGAGGCCCTTGCCAAGGGGGCAGCGGTCCTGTGGCTGCAGGAGGGGGTCTACCACCAGGAGGCGGCCCGGGAGGCCCTGGCTGCCGGGATGGAAGTGGTCATGGACCGCTGCATGGCCAGTGAACACTGGCGCCTGCTGGGGCCTGGGCAGTCCAGGGAAGATTAGGGAGGTGATGGCAGAATGGAGCGTCCCGTTGAAGAAGAAGCCAGGACCAAGATCATCAACCGCCTGCGGCGGATCGAGGGCCAGGCCCGGGGCATCCAGAGGATGGTGGCCGAGGGAGAAGACTGCACCAGGATCATCACCCAGCTCACCGCCCTCCAGGCGGCCGTGAACAAGGTGAGCAAGGTGGTCTTGAGCAATTACCTGGAGTGCTGCCTGGCTGAAGAAATTGCCCGGGGCGGCGACTACCGGGAGGCGGTGAGAAAGGTTTCGGAAATCTTCATCCAGGCAAAAATGTGATGCTGGGAGGGATGCCGGTGAAAATTGCTATTGTCGGGACAGGCAAGATGGGTTCCCTGCTGGCAGAAAGGCTGGCAGGCCCCGGAAGGGAAATACTCCTCATTGGCAGGGAGCCCCTCAAAACCTACCAGGCGGCCCGGGAGGCGGGCTGCAGGGCCGGGACTCTGGAAATGGCGGCCGGGGCCGCCGTGGTGATCCTGGCCCTGCCGGCAGCGGCTGTCCTGCCGGTGGCAAAACAGCTGGAACCCTACCTGGGCCCCGGGACCCTGCTGGTGAACATTGCTACCAGTGCCCCCACAGAGCCCATCCGGCAGGCAGTGGCCGGCAGGGGGGTGAAGGTGGCCGGGGTCAGGTTCATTGGCCATGCCCTGGAGACCAGGAGGGGCGAAATTCCCATCCTGGCCGTTGCCACCGACGATGAGGGGGTTTTTTCTTGCCTCAGCGAAATTTTCGGCCCCCTGGGACCGGTGGTGCGGGGGGAGGACGACCTGGCCCAGAAGATCAACACCGCGGCCACCCGGGCCGGGATCAGGACTGCCCTGGCCCTGGAAAAGGAACTGGCGACCCTTGGCATAGAAAAGGATTTCCTGCACACGGCCATTGTCAATGTGGCGGCCGGGGCCATGAAGGCCTACGCCCGGGGTGAGCTGGGGGACTTCGCCCGGCAGCTGGCGGCCCAGGAGGAGGGGAAGGAGTAGATTGGGGAGCCTGGCAGGATTTTATCCCGGCACTGCGAAGTATAATAAATGCGGATATATGTCTCGAGATTTTACTTTCTTTTCCCATTAGGAACAAATATGGCAAAATTGAGAAGACACAACAGCTGTTATAATATGGCTGGGGAAGCCATACTGAATTAATATTACTTTTATAAGTGGAGGCATGGCATTGAAGGGTCTGGTAAAAAGGTGCAAAATGTATGCCTGTGAAAACCTGCGGGCGGAAATAAATCATTTCCAACCCGAGGGCATCGATATAGAGTACCTGGATTTCGGCTACCACCGCCATCCGGGAAAACTGCCTCCGGTTCTGCAGGAGCGCCTGGAAAGGGATCGGGAATATGATGCTATTTTGCTGGGCTACGGCCTCTGTTCCAAGGCCGTCCGGGGGGTGAGGGCGGTGCACCAGCCCCTGGTTATCCCCCGGGTCCATGACTGCATTGCCCTCTTTCTGGGCTCCCAAAGGTTGTACCGGGAGATCTTTACCCAAAACCCCGATATTTATTTTTTAACCCGGGGCTGGCTGGCCGAAGGGGTGGAACCCTATGCGGAATATCAGGAGTGGTGTGCCAGATACGGGGAGGAGACGGCCCGCTGGATGAAGGAGGAGATGTACCGCCACTACCGGAAGCTCTGCCTCCTGGACACCGGGGTGACAGGACTGAATGGTTACTACCAGCAGGCTGCCCGGGCCGCCGACTTTCTGGGGGCTGAATTCCAGCTGCGCCGGGCTGATCTTCGCCTGCTGAAAAAACTCCTCTTCGGGCCCTGGGACGAGGAGTTTCTCGTCCTCCAGCCGGGGAAAGAGGTAAGGGTAGAAGCATTTATCTAGAATATTTTTTTCCGCAGGTAGGTTTTTTGGCGGCGGGTAGGGAAATAAGTTAAATTATACTTTGGTATAAAATATTTTAGTACTGTTTTCACCGTTTCCCGCTGACCGATAACTTATAACTGATAACCAACAACCGACAACCATTCTGGGAGGTGTATTTATTGCCCAGGGTCCGTTTCCCCAGCGGGAAGGAAATAGGGGTCAAGGAAGGAACCCTCCTGGCCAGGGCCCTCCAGCAGGCCGGGATAGAAGCCTGGCTTCCCTGCGGCGGCCAGGGCTACTGCGGCCGCTGCCGGGTCAAAGTGGCTGGGGAGCTGTGCCCACCCACCGGCCTGGAAGAAGAGCAGCTGGCGCCGGAGGACCTGGCCCGGGGGGTGCGCCTGGCCTGCCAGGCCCGGGTGGTGGGCGATGTGCGGGTGCTGGAGTTCCAATCCCTCACCGGGGCCCAGATCCTGACCGGGGGCGGGGAAGTGCCGGTCCCGGCCTTCCAGGGGACGCCCCTCCTGGAAAGGCGGGAAGTAAAAATAGACCCGCCCACAGTCCAGGACCAGCGGCCTGACGCCGAGCGGCTCCAGGCCGCCCTGGGGGGCAGCTGCCGGATACCCCTGTCCCTCCTGTCCCGCCTCCCCACCCTCCTCAGGGAAGGGGATTTTCGGGTCACTGCCTACACCAGCGGCCAGGAGCTCCTCAAGCTGGAGCCGGGAGGGGACCACGGCCCCCCCTATGCCCTGGCCGTGGACCTGGGAACCACCACCATTGTGGCCTATCTCTGGGACCTGGAGGCAAAAAGGTGCCTGGGGACGGCTGCGGCCGGCAACCCCCAGGCCGCCTGTGGCGATGATGTTATCAGCCGGATGGTCTATGCCGGGACCAGAGAAGACGGGCTGGAGCGGCTCCAGGCCCTGGCGGTGGCTGGGGTCAACGGCCTGGTGGCGGAATTGACGGCCAGCACCGGCGTTCCCGCCCGGGAAATCTACCGGGTTGCCCTGGTGGGCAATACCTGCATGCAGCACCTCTTCCTGGGCCTAGATCCCAGCTATTTGGGGAAGGCCCCCTATGTCCCCGCCTGCCGGGGGCCCGTCATCACCACTGCCGGGGATATAGGAATTAACATTTATCCCCTGGGCATTGTTGAGTTCCTGCCCAACATCGCCGGCTTTGTCGGCTCCGATGCCCTGGCGGCGGCAGTGGCCGTGGGGCTTTCGGAAGGGGCGGGAAATACCCTCCTGGTGGACCTGGGGACCAACGGTGAACTGCTTCTGGCCACCGGGGACGGTCTCGTTGCCTGCTCCACCGCCGCCGGGCCCGCCTTTGAAGGGGCCGGCATTTCGGCCGGGATGCGGGCAGTGCCCGGGGCCATAGAGAAGATGGCAGTGGGCAGGGAGGGCCTCCAGTGGCATGTCATCGGCTCCCTTCCCCCCGGGGGCTTCTGCGGCTCCGGCCTGGTGGACGGCCTGGCCAGCATGCTGGAACTGGGTATCCTAGATCCAGGCGGCCGGATTAAAGCTCCAGAAGAGGTAGGTCCCCCGGGGAAAAGCTATGTTGTTCCCGGCGACAAGGGCTACGATTTCTCCCTGGATCCCAGCTTTTCCATCCGGATTACCCAGGCCGATGTCCGCAAAATTCAGCTGGCCAAGGGGGCCGTAGCCGCTGGGATGAAAACCCTGCTGGATCAGGTGGGGTTGAAATTTCAGGACCTGGACCAGATCATCCTGGCCGGGGGCTTTGGCAACTACCTGAACATACATAACGCCCAGCGCATAGGGCTCATCCCCCAAATAGGGCCGGAACGGGTTCGTTTTGCCGGCAATGCAGCGGGCAGCGGGGCCCAGATGGTCCTCCTCTCCCGGGAGATGCGGGAAAGGGTTCTGGAGCTGGCCGGGAAGATCCGGCACCTGGAACTGGCGGGGACAGCTTCCTTCTCCCAGGCCTTCATGGAAGCCATGCCCTTTGGGCCCTGGGACTGAAAGGGCATTTCCCTTCCCCTGGCTGGAGAGGGAATTAATCTTACAAGGAAAAGGAGGTCTCGTCCAGTGGGTAACATGAGTGATATTGCCATTGCCCAGGCGGCGCAACTGGAAAGGATCGAAGACATCGCCGCCAAAATTGGGCTGGCGGAAGAAGACCTTGAACTCTACGGCAGGTACAAGGCCAAGGTAGATCTGGGCCTCCAGGAGAGGTTGGCCGACCGGCCCGACGGGAAACTCATCCTCACCACGGCCATAACCCCTACCCCCGCCGGAGAAGGGAAGACCACCACCGCCGTCGGCCTGGCCGATGGCCTCAACCGGCTGGGCAAGAAGGTCATGGTTGCCCTCAGGGAACCCTCCCTGGGTCCCGTCTTCGGGATCAAGGGCGGTGCCGCCGGGGGCGGCTACGCCCAGGTGGTGCCCATGGAGGACATTAACCTCCACTTTACCGGCGACATCCACGCCGTGGGGGCGGCCAACAACCTCCTGGCCGCCATGGTCGACAACCACATCCACCAGGGCAACAGGCTGGGCATCGACCCCCGCCGGGTGACCTGGCGGCGGGCCCTGGACATGAACGACCGGCAGCTCCGCCAGATCGTGAGCGGCCTGGGGGGCAGACCCAACGGCGTGCCCCGGGAAGACGGCTTTGATATTACCGTAGCTTCCGAGATCATGGCCGTCCTCTGCTTGGCCAAAGACTTTGCCGACCTGAAGGAGCGCCTGGCCCGGATTGTCGTCGGCTACACCTATGAGGGCAAGCCCGTCACCGCCGGCGATCTCAAGGCGGCCGGGGCCATGACCGTCCTCTTGAAGGAAGCCCTCAAGCCCAACCTGGTTCAAACCCTGGAAGGAACCCCGGCCTTTGTCCACGGCGGCCCCTTTGCCAACATCGCCCACGGCTGCAACAGCGTCGTTGCCACCCGCCTGGGCTTGAAACTGGCCGATTACGTGGTTACCGAGGCCGGCTTTGGCGCGGACCTTGGGGCCGAGAAATTCTGCCACATCAAGTGCCGCAGCGCCGGCTTAAAACCCGACGCCGTGGTCATCGTCGCCACAATTAGGGCCCTGAAATATAACGGCCACGTCCCCAGGGAAGAGCTGGACAAGGAAAACCTGGCCGCCCTGGAAGAAGGTCTGCCCAACCTCCTCAAGCACGTGGAAAACATTACCCAGAAGTTCGGTCTCCCGGCCGTCGTGGCCATCAACCGCTTCCCCACCGATACCGACCGGGAAATAGAACTGGTCCGGGAAGCCTGCGGCCGCCTGGGCGTGAGAGCCGTCCTGTCCGATGTCTGGGCCCGGGGCGGTGCCGGGGGCGAAGAGCTGGCCCGGGCAGTCCTTGAACTTATAGATAAGGGAGAGAACAACTTCCGCTTCCTCTATGATCTGGATCTTTCCCTGAAGGAAAAGATAGAAACCGTTGCCAAAGAAATCTACGGGGCGGGGCAGGTGGCCTATACCAAGCAGGCCGAGGAAGAACTGGCCTTTTTGGAAGGCCTGGGCTACGGCAAGCTCCCCGTCTGCATGGCCAAGACCCAGGCCTCCATCACCGATGACCCGACGGTCCGGGGAGCTCCCAGGGGCTTTACCGTTACCGTCCGGCAGGCGCGCATCTCGGCCGGGGCCGGCTTTGTCGTTGCCCTCACCGGGACCATCATGACCATGCCCGGCCTGCCCCGGGTACCGGCGGCCGAGGCCATCGACATTGCCCCCGACGGCCGGATTGAGGGGCTGTTCTAAGGACAGTTATTACCGTTGACAGGTAAAAGGTAGGGGCGACCTTTGGTCGCCCGCGGGGGCAGCCGATAACCCACTGCTGATAACCGTTGTGTAGAGGCGACCTGTGGTTACCCGCCCTGCTCACCCATTGTGCCTGACTGTAACAATTACCAGTAATTGGGGTTAGCAATTCGGTACCGGGTGCCGGAAGTACCCCGAAAACAGCATTGAGACGACTGGATAAAAGAGCGCAGGCGAGTGAGGAATAGCAGCGACACCATGTTTGAGCCCCGAAGGGGCGAGTTGTGTCGCTGCCCGAAGGAGCCGAGCTCGTTCAGTAGGCTTGTTAGTCTCCTGCTGTGGAGGGGTACTTCCGGCAAGCAGAAGAAATGCTGCCCTTCACAAAGTTGGAGGTGAAACTTTGTTAAGGAAAGATACTGTCGAACAATACACTGCCCGCCTGGCTTCCGGGGCACCCATTCCCGGGGGCGGCAGTGCCAGCGCCCTGGTGGCTGCCCTGGGGATGGCCCTGGGCAGCATGGTGGCCAACCTCACCGTGAAGAAGGTAGAAGGGGAGGAAGCCGCCGCCATCAAGGATATTCTTGAGGAAGGAGAAATCCTCCAGGAAAAACTCCTGGAACTGGTGGATGCCGATGCCGAAGCCTTCAGCGGTGTCTCCCGGGTCTTCAAGATGCCTCGGGAAACGGAAGAGGAAAAGGCAGCCCGCCGGGAAGCCATGCAGAAGGCCCTGAAGGAGGCCGCCGTTGTGCCCATGGAAGCGGCCCGCCTGTGCCTCAAGGCCCTGCATTTGCAGGAAAGGCTCCTGGAGCTGGGTACCCCCCATGCCATCAGCGACGTGGGGGTAGGGGCCCTCTTTCTGGGCGCTGCCCTGCGGGGGGCATATTTAAACGTCCAGATCAACTTAAACGGCATCAAGGATGAAGAACACAACGCCAGGCTGGAAGGGGAACTGCTGGCCCTCCTGGCCGAAGGGGAGAAGCTGGCGGAGGAAATCTACCGCCAGGTGGAAGGAAAACTCAATCCAAGGAAGGGAGCAGGAGAGTGAAGGCCAAGACCTTAAGCGGGAAAGAAGTGGTAGCAAAGCTCCGGGAGGACCTGGCCTCCCGGGTGGCGGAACTGGGGAAAAAGGGGATCGACCCCCTTCTCTCCATAGTCGTGGTGGGGGATGCCGCCCCTTCCCAGGCCTATATCAGGGGGATTGAAAGGGCCTGCGAGGCTGTGGGCGTCACTGTCCAGACCGGCCATTTCCCCCCCGACACCAAACAGGAGGACTTGGAGGAGCACCTGGCGGCCCTGAACCAGGATCCGGCCGTCCACGGTGTAATTGTCATGCAGCCCCTGCCTGCGGGCTTTGAGGAAGGGAAGCTGGCGGCCCTGCTCCGGCCGGAAAAGGATGTGGACTGCTTCAACCCCATCAATGCCGGCCGGGTCATGGCCGACGACAGCCTGGCCTTTCCCCCGGCCACGCCCCAGGCGGTGCTGGAGATCCTAAAGTACTATGATATCCCCCTGGAAGGCAGGCAGGCGGTAGTCATCGGCCGCAGCATGGTGGTGGGGAAACCCCTGTCCATGCTCCTTTTGAAAGAAAATGCCACGGTGACCATCTGCCATTCCCGGACCCGGGATCTGGCCGCCCTCTGCCGCCAGGCCGATCTGGTGGTGGCCGCTGCCGGGCGCCCGGGCCTCGTCACCGGGGAGATGGTCAAGCCCGGGGCGGTAGTGGTCGATGTGGGGATCAACTTTGTCGATGGGAAGATGGTGGGGGATGTCGATTTCGCAGGCGTTTCTTCCGTAGCCGGAGCCGTCACCCCCGTGCCCGGGGGAGTCGGCACCGTGACCTCGACGGTCGTCGTCAAGCATGTGGTGCAGGCAGCAGAGAGGGCTGCTGCCGGGTAAAGGTCCTGGAGCTTGGGAGGGGGGATGAAGGGTTGATCATTGCCAGGCAGAAGGATCTGGCCGAGATCCTCCAGATGCTGGAGGGGAAGAAGAGAATCTTCCTTACCGGCTGCAGCCAGTGTGCCACCAGCTGCAAGTTCGGCGGTGAGGAAGAAGTGGCCCAGATGGCTGCTACCCTGAGGGAGGCGGGCAAGGAAATCACCGGCACCATCATACTGGACCCATCCTGCATCAGCTTGAAGGTGAGAAGGGACCTGCGCAAGGCCCCGGGCAGCAAGGAGGCCGAGGCCATCCTGGTCCTGGCCTGCGGCGACGGCTGCCAGACGGTGGCCGGGCAGGCCGGGATACCCGTCTATCCCGCCAACGATACCCTCTTCATCGGGGAAGTGGAACGGGTGGGGCGCTACAAAGAGGTCTGCCGGGCCTGCGGCAGCTGTGAGCTGGGCTGGACGGGGGGCATCTGTCCCGTGACCCGCTGTGCCAAGGGCCTCCTCAACGGGCCCTGCGGGGGCAGCAGGGACGGCAAGTGCGAGGTAGATCCGGAGCTGGACTGTGCCTGGGTCCTCATCTACGAGGCCCTCAAGGAGCGGGGCGAGCTGGAAAACCTGCGCCAGATCCGGATGCCCCGGGATCACCGCAGAGCCCGGCGGCTGGTCATCAATTAGGGTAGGGGGGAGAAAGTTGCGTCTGCGGGAAGCACTGGCATCGGGTAAAGTGGTAATCACGGCCGAGGTGGCACCGCCCAAGGGCACAGATCTTACGGCCTTCCGGGAAAGTCTGCCTTACCTCAAGGGCAGGGTCGATGCCGTCAACGTCACCGACTTTCAGAGTGCCGTGGTCAGGGCCTCCTCCCTCACCCTCTGCCACCTCCTCCTGGAGGAAGGCCTGGAACCGGTCCTCCAGATCACCGGCCGGGACCGGAACCGGATCGCCATCCAGGGGGAGCTTTTGGGGGCGGCCATCCTCGGCATCGAGAACGTCCTGGCCATCACCGGGGATCATACCGAGATCGGCGATGACCCGGGGGCAAAGCCCGTCTTCGATCTGGATGCCGTTACCATCCTCCAGGCGGCCAAAAGCCTCAGCCAGGGGCGGGATCTGGCCGGGAACCCCCTCCAGGGTGCCCCCGATTTCACCCTGGGGGCGACGGTGACTCCCTGCTATGAACCCCTGGAGCTGCAGGTCCTGAAAATGGAAAGCAAGCTGGCGGCCGGGGCCACCTTTTTCCAAACCCAGGCCGTCTACGAGGTGGAAGTCATGCGGCGGTTCCGGGAAGCCACGGCTCACCTGGGGGATGTCAAAGTGCTGGTGGGGATCATTCCCCTGAAATCGGCAGGGATGGCCCGTTTCATGAACAAAAATGTTCCCGGCATCCGGGTCCCCGAGGAATTGATCGAGGGGATAGAAGAGGCCCCGGATCCCGTTGCCGCCGGGGTGGAGGCGGCCGGGGAATTGATGGCGGCCCTGCTGGAAGAGGGCCTCTGCGACGGTTTTCACCTGATGACTCTCGGGCGGGAGGACCTGGTGCCCGGGATCCTGGCTGCCGCCGGCCTGGCTTAGCTTTCTCAATCATAGAGGGAAGCTGGCGGGCGAGCCGCCATAAAATAGGGAATTTTATCTATAGAGCGTGATTTCCAAAAAGGAAAGGAGGGAGGGCTGGTGAGCCCCGACAAGAACTATCCTGCTGACCGGAAGTATCACCCTGAGCACACCTGGGCCAGGGCCGAGGAGGACGGGGTGGTAGTCGGGATCAGCTATTTTGCCCAGGATGAGTTGGGGGAGGTTCTCTTTGTGGAGCTTCCTGAGGTAGGTGAGGAAATACAGGAAGGCAGGCCCTTTGGGGTGGTGGAATCGGCCAAGGTGGCTTCAGACCTGATTGCACCGGTAACGGGCACTGTAATAGCGGTGAATGAGAGGCTGGATGAGGAACCGGAACTGGTCAATGAGGACCCCTACGGGGCCGGCTGGATGATCAAGGTGGAAGCTGCCGCCGACCAGCTGGAGCAGCTCCTGGAAGCAGAGGAATACGCCCGGGATAAATAGGGCGTGCAGGGAAGGGGAGTGGTTGAATGCTTATTGTCGGTGAAAGGATCAACACCAGCCGGAAGCAGATTGCGCCGGCGGTGGCCAACCTGGACGCAGCCGCCGTCCAGGAGGAAGCTAAAAAGCAGGTGGAAGCCGGGGCCAATATTGTCGATGTCAACTGCGGCACCCTGGTGGACAGGGAAGCAGAGGTCATGGAGTGGCTGGTGCAGACCGTCCAGGAGGCAGTAGATGTACCCCTCTGCATCGATACACCGAATCCCAAGGCCCTGGAAGCCGGCTTAAAAGTCCACCGGGGCAAGGCCCTGGTCAATTCCATCACCGCCGAAGCGGGGCGCTATGACGCCATGGTACCCCTGGTCAAGGAATACGGGGCCGGCATCGTCGTCCTCTGCATTTCCGACAAGGGAATGCCCAGGACGGTGGATGACCGCCTGCAGGTGGTGGACCAGCTGGTGGAAAGGCTGATCCAGGACGGGATCCCCCTGGAGGATATCTACGTCGATCCCCTGATCCAGCCCCTGGCCACGGAACCGGAAAACGGGCGGATCGCCCTGGAAACCGTCTCCAGGGTTATGACCGGCTATCCGGGCATCCACACCATCTGCGGTCTCAGCAATATTTCCTTCGGCCTGCCCTACCGGCGGCTCCTCAACCAGAGTTTCCTGTGCATGCTGCTGGCGGCGGGCCTCGATGCGGCTATTCTCGATCCCCTGGATCAGGTCCTGATGAGCTTTCTCCGGGCCTCCCGGGTAATAACCGGTGCTGATCCCTACAGCATGGACTACATCAAGGCCTACCGGGAGGGCAAGCTGGTTAAGACATAGGGCGAACGGAAGGCAGGGAACTCTCCATTGGCTGGGAAAAGGGAGAAAACCAATTTAGGGGGGAGGTTAGACCGTGGATAACAAGTACATCCTTGTGATCGACGAGGGAACTACAGGGACGAGGGCTGTTATCTTCAACCGGAAAGCCAAAATTGTTGCTTCCGCCTATGAGGAATTTACCCAGTACACCCCGGCTCCCGACAGGGTTGAGCACGATGCCCTGGAGATCTGGGATAAGACGGTAAAGATGATAAAGCAGGCCCTGGAAAAGGCGGGCCTTGAGGCCGAGGACATTGCTGCCATCGGGATTACCAACCAGCGGGCCACCACCGTGGTCTGGGACAGGCACACCGGCCAACCCATCTGCCCGGCCATTGTCTGGCAGGACACCCGGACGGCCAAGACCTGTGCCGAGATCAATGCCACCGAATGGGGCGAAAAGGCCAGGCTGTCCACCGGCTGGACGGTGGCTCCCGTCTATTCATCCCTGATGCTCCAGTGGATCTTCGAGAATGTGCCCGGTGCCCGGGAGAAGGCCGAGCAGGGGGATCTCCTCTTTGGCACCATCGACACCTGGCTCATCTGGAAATTGACCGGGGGCAGGACCCACGCCATCAGCTACTCCAATGCCTCCGTCACCGGCAGTTTAGACCTGGAGAGTCTAACCTGGAACCAAGAGTGGCTGAACTACCTGGGCGTTCCCCTGAACATCTTCCCGGAGCCGCGGGATGACAGCGGTGACTATGGCGTCACCGACGGGGATCTCCTGGGGGCGGAAATCCCCATCCTGGGGGCCATTGCCGACCAGCATGCGGCCCTCTTCGCCCAGGGCTGCATGGAGCCGGGGACGGTCAAGTGCACCCACGGAACCGGGACCTTCCTGGACATGAACATCGGGCCCAACCCCACCGTTTCCAACTACGGCTTAAACAGCATTATCGCCTGGCGCATCAAGGGCAAGACCACCTACGGCCTGGAGGGCTATGCCAGCGTCACCGGGGCCGCCGTCCAGTGGCTGCGGGACGGGGCCGAACTTATTCAAAATTCCAAGGAAACCGAGGCCCTGGCCCTGTCGGTGCCCTCCAGCGACGGCGTCTACTTTGTCCCCGCCCTGGCCGGCCTGGACAGCCCCTTCTGGGATGCCTTTGCCCGGGGGACCATCATCGGCATCACCCGGGGTACCAAGCGGGCCCACCTGGTGCGGGCCACCTTAGAGGCCATTGTCTACCGGACCAGGGACTTTCTCGATGCCATGCGCAAGGACTCCGGGGTTGACATAAAGTCCGTCAAGGTCGATGGCGGGGCGGCGGCCAACAATTTCCTCCTCCAGTTCCAGGCCGACATCCTCAACTGCGAGGTGGAAAGACCCCTGTCCGTGGAAGCCACCAGCCTCGGGGCCGCCTTTATGGCCGGCCTGGCCGCCGGTTACTGGCAATCGGAAGCGGAGCTCCTCCAGCTCCGGGAAGTGGACCGGGTCTTCTATCCCCAGATGGCAGAAGAGGAGCGGGAGAGGCTCTATGCCCAGTGGTTGGAGGCGGTGAAGCGGTCCGCCGGTTGGGCCAAAGTATAAGTTTTTGAATATGTAAGCTGAGCAAAAGGAGGAAGAACAGATGGAGAAATTGACATCCCGGGAGCGGGTCCGCCTGGCCATCGCTCACCAGGAACCGGACCGGGTCCCCATCGATATGGTCCCAATGGTGCAGACCTATATCAACCTGAAAGAGTACCTGGGGATCGAGATCGAAGAGGAACTGAACCCCGGGGGCTGGACTACCGTGCCGGTACACCCCGTGGTGATGGACCGGCTGGGCCTGGACATTGTCCACGTTGCCCCCGGGAAACCTAAGAACTGGACCCCCCGGACCTTCCCCGACGGCTCCGTGGAAGATGAATGGGGCGTCAGGCGCAAAATGGTCTGGCACGGCACCAGCTACTACAACGAAATAGTCTATCAACCCCTGGTCGATGCCACCATCGACGACCTGAAGGACTATCCCTGGCCCGATCCCGACGATCCGGGCCGGACAGAAGGATTGGCGGAAAGGGTAAAGAAGATCTATGAGGAGACCGACTACGCCATCATGGCCCGCTTCGGCGGCAGTGTCAATGACGGCTGCTGGTACATGCGGGGCCAGGAACAGTGGCTCATGGACTATGTCCTGAACCAGGATTTTGTGGAGACCATGCTGGATAAAATGCTGGACATCACCCTCCGGATCAATGAGAACTGCCTCCGGGCGGCCGGGAAGTATATCGATATCCTCCGCCTGGGTGGAGAGGATATGGGGACCCAGCAGAATTTAATTATCTCGCCGGAGATGCTCCGCAAGATCTGGTTCCCGCGGCTGAAAAAACTGGTCCAGCGGACCAAGGAGATCTTCCACGAGTACAATCCCAATGGCAAGATCATGCTCCATTCCTGCGGCGCCATCTATCCCATTATCGAGGACCTCATCGACTGCGGCATTGACATCCTCGACCCCATCCAGCCCAAGGCCAAGGGGATGGATCCCTTCCGGCTCAAGGCCGAATTTGGCGACAGGTTAGCCTTCCACGGCGGCATCTGCATCCAGGATGTGCTGCCCAACTATGAGCCGGAAGAGGTGGTGGAGTTTGTGAAGGAAAGGCTCAGGGCTCTGGCCCCGGGCGGCGGCTATATAGTGTCCCCCTCCCACAATGTTCCAGAGGATTCCAAGCCTGAGAATTTAACTGCCATGTGCGATGCTGTCAGGGAGTACGGCCGCTATCCGTTGCAGATTTAACTAGTGCTAATATAAAGGAGGGTTTCTGCTATGAGTCAGGTATTCACTGAAATTGGCATGTGTCTCGAGAGAGGGGATGCGCCGGCGGTAGAAGAAAAGGTCCGGGCCGCCCTGGAGGAGGGCCACAGCCCCCTGGAGATCATTCAAAGGGGCCTGGTGGCCCCCATGGAAGACATAGGCGTCCGCTTCCGGGACGGCGAACTCTTTGTTCCGGAAGTCCTGGTGGCCGCCCGGGCCATGCAGGCGGGGATGGGAATCCTAAAGCCCCTCCTCAGCGAGTCCGATAAGGCCAGCAGGGCCGGGATCGTGGTCATCGGCACCGTCCAGGGCGATATCCACGACATTGGCAAAAACCTGGTGGCCATGCTCCTGGAGGGGGCCGGCTTTGAGGTCATCGATGTGGGAATTGACGTAAAGCCCGAGGCCTTTGTGGAAGCCGTCAAAGAGCACAAGGCCGATATCCTGGGCCTCTCCGCCCTCCTCACCACCACCATGCCTGCCTTTAAGGATGTCATGGCAGCCCTGGAGGAGGCGGGCATCCGCTCCCAGGTCAAGGTGATGGTCGGAGGAGCCCCGGTCACCGCCGAATTCGCCGAAAAGGTGGGCGCCGACGGCTATGCCGAAGATGGGCCCACGGCCGTAGATGTGGCCCGGCAGCTGGTCAGCTAGCCAATAGAACTTAAGAATGGTGAAGCCCCCGGCCGGGATAAACCGGACCGGGGGCTTTCTTGCCCTCGCTTATATGGCTGCCGGTGTCATGGGGGAGTTGCAGAAGCGGCTCAAAAATTCCCGGGTTCTTTTGTGGCGGGGATTATTGAAGATGGCCTGGGGCGGCCCCTCTTCGACAATGACGCCGCCGTCGAGGAAGAGAATCCGGTCGGCAACTTCCCGGGCAAAATCCATCTCGTGGGTGACAATGATCATGGTCATGTCCCCTTCTGCAGCTATTTCCCGGAGCACGGCCAGCACCTCTCCCACCAGTTCGGGGTCCAGGGCAGAGGTAACTTCATCAAAGAGCATGACCTGGGGCCGCATTACCAGGGCCCGGGCAATGGCCACCCGCTGCTGCTGGCCTCCCGAAAGCTGGGCTGGGTAGGCATCCAGCTTATCGCCCAGGCCGACCTTTTCCAGCATCTCCACAGCCCGGGCCTCGGCCTCTTCCCGGGGAAGGCCCAGGACATGAAGGGGCGCTTCCGTTACGTTGCGCAGGATCTTCATGTGGGGAAAGAGGTTAAACTGCTGGAAGACCATTCCCACTTTGCGGCGGACCTTCCGCAGGTGCCCTTCGCTGGCCGGCACCAGTTTACCATTTTTCCTTTCGTGCCAGAGGAGCTCACCGTCTACTTCGATGGTGCCTGAAGAGGGCTTTTCCAGGGTCATCAGCATGCGGATCAGGGTTGTCTTTCCCGAACCACTGGGGCCGATGACTGCCACAATTTCATTCTTTTCTATATCCAGGTTGATATCCCGCAGCACCTTTAGCTTCCCGAAGGCCTTGCTTACATGGCTGTACTTAACCATGGGCCTTCCGGTTTGATTCTCTTTTTCTGCAGGTGGGTTCACGCCAGAGCTCAACTCCCTTCTTTTTAGTGGCCGGGAACCGGCCAAGGCTATGCCGACCCCCTTTTAAACCTGGCTTCTAAACGGGCCACCCCCAGGGATGATAGATAGCTGAGGAGCAAGAAGAGAAGCCCCACTATGGTGAAGGGTTCTACAAAGCGAAAGGAACGAGTCCCGATAATCTTGGCCGTCTGCAGCAGCTCCACCACGGTGATGGCCGATAACATGGGGGTGTCCTTAAACATACCGATGAGATAATTCCCCATCACCGGAAGAACAGGTGGGATTGCCTGGGGAAGGATAATGTTGGTCCAGGTGCGCAAGGCGGAAAAACCCAGGGCGGTGGCCGCTTCCCACTGCCCCCGGGGAACGGCATCGATCCCGGCCCGGTAGACTTCCGACAGGTAGGCGGCGTAATGGATGCCCAGGCCGGTGACCCCGGCCGTGAAGGCCGACATGGTCACCCCCAGGAATTCGGCCAGTCCCCAGTAGATGAAGAAAAGCTGGGCCAGGAGGGGGGTGCTGCGCACGAATTCCACCAAGCCTCCCGTAAGGAGGGTCAGGGGCCTGCAGGCCGACCGCCTGCCAAAGGCCAGGGGAAGACCCAGGATGCAGGCCAGGGCAAAGCCCAGCAGGGTGGCGCCGATGGTGATCTTGAGGGCAGCCAAAAGGGTCGGGAAGATTTGAACGGCATATTCCCAATCCCACAGGATGGTGTTGCCAACTATAATAGGAGCCATAGTTTACGCCCTCCCCTGGGACAGTTTCTTTTCCCAGGCCCGCACGGCCAGGGTGATGGGGTAGGCCAGGAGAAAGTATAAGATCAGCACCAGGCTGAAGACCTCAAAGGAGCGGAGGGTCGAGGTCCGCATCAGGGTTCCCTGGAACATCAAATCGCTCAGGGTGATCAGGGAGACCAGGGCCGTCCCCTTGAGAAGTTCAATGAAAAGATTGCCAAAGGGGGGCAGCATCAGCAGCAGGGCCTGGGGGAGAATGATCCGTGCCATTATCTGGTTTGGGGTCATGTTGAGGGCAATGCCTGCCTCAGTCTGGTGCTTGGGTATGGCCAGGATTGAACTGCGGACAATTTCCGAACCATAGGCACCGTAATTTAAACCCAGGACCAGGATGCCAGCCTGCATGGCCGTCAGTTTCAGGTTGAAAAAGGGCAGGACGTAATAGACCCAAAACAGCTGCACCAGGACGGAAGTGCCGCGAAATATTTCCACATAGAGGGTAGCCAGGACCCGCAGCAGCCGGTATCTGGCCAGCCGGGCAAAGCCGATGACAAAGGAAGTAAGAACAGCCAGTACAGCGGCCAGGATGGTTAGTTGTAGGGTGATACCCACCCCGCGCCAGAGGGGAGGGAGGAGGTCAAAGGGTGGATGAATTTTACTCACGCTCCTTTTACCACATTTCCAGGGCTTCGGCCGCCGTCACATCCCCCGGCAGTTCGTGTTCGGTAAAGCCAAACTCCTGGAAGATCTCCAGCAGCCGGCCCGATTCCTTTAACTTTTCCAGTTCCCTGTTGTAGGCCTCGACAAAATCGGTATCTTCATGGCGGAAGGCCGCTGAGCCAAAGGCCTGCTGGCTCTTGCCGTCGACGACGGCTATTTCGAAATCTTCCACCCGCTCGATATCGGGATCAGCAATGGTCGCCAGGAGGGAGTTGAGGGCGGCACTGGTCATGGTTATGGCATCGGCGCGCCCTGCCTGGAGTTCCGCCAGTGCGGCGGGCTGGTCGGGGACGGTGATGATCTGGGCTTCGGAAACACCGACTGCCAGCAGGTGGTCATATTCGGCCGCCCCGGCCATGACGGCCACCTTCACCTCGGGGTTCTCCGCGATGTCATAATAGCTGTGCAGGTTGTAGGGGTTTCCCGCCTGCACTGCCAGTCCACCGCCGATGGTGTATTCAGGGTTGGCAAAGGTTACTTCCTTGGCCCGGTCCGGGGTCAAATACATGCCGGCGGTGATAATATCAAAGCGCTTCGCTTTCAGCCCGGGTATCAGGGAGCCGAATTCCGTCAGGACACCGTTTATCTCCGTAACCCCCAGATTATGCAGGATCTCCCTGGCTATTTCCACATTTAATCCGGTGAGCTTACCCTCCGGGGTCGCGTAGGCAAAGGGTGCCTCATTGGCAAAGCCCACTTCAATATAACCTTCCCTCTGAACCCTTTCCAGGGTGGTTTCTTCTTCCGGTGCGGCATCAACATCCCCCTGCCCGCTACTGCACCCGGCCAGGGTAAATACCAGACTCACAAGAACCAATACCACAAGAATGGCCAGCCTTTTGCTAATTGTCATTACCCCCTTTTTGCATTGCCCGTTGTCCCCATCCAACCTAGGAAATATCACCTCTCGGGGACCCTGTTTTCTATTCCCTGTAGCGGTCATTGGCGGAAATTGATTGATCAAATTCGCTATTGCTAATCTCTTCTGCAACAACTTGATTATATTAAGGGAGTTGGCATAGGTCAATCTTCCTGAGGAGGTATAAGGGGGAAAGGGAGCTCCTGAGACTTCCAGAATTTGTCTCACCTTTGTCATACTGACAATTCTACAAAATTCCCTCCCCATGCTCCCAGATGCTCAGGCTATCATTTTCAGGGCCTATCGCGAAAAAGACTGGGGCATCTGGCTGGTGCCGGGGCTTAGGAATTGAAAAAGGCCCGGCTTTACCCGGGCCTTTCTACCCTCGACAATTTCCACTGGCCAGAACCTACATTAAGTTTTACTGAAAGTAGCGCATTATGCCCCTGGCGATGGCTTCCGCCGCCTGCTGCTGGAAGTGATCCTGCCGCAGGAGGGCTTCCTCTGGCTGGTAGGAGAGGAAGGCCGTTTCCACCAGGACGGCGGGTACGGTATTGTAGCGAAGGACATAGTACCTGCTGTCCCTTACCCCCACCCGGCGCAGGCCCAGGGTTTCTTCCAGGCTGTCCATGATGAGGCTTCCCAGCCGGTAGCTCTCCCCACTCCGGGGGTTGAGGCTGGAGTAATAGACGGTGGACCCGCTGATAGTAGGATTGTTGTTGTAGTCGGCATGGATGCTGACAAAGATGTGGGGCTGGCGGGTGTTGCTCATGTTCACCCGGCCCTCCAGGCTGAGGGTGGTATCATACTGCCTGGTGAGGATAACCGTTGCTCCCTGGGCTTCCAGGAGGGCAGCGGTTTTCAAGGTTATGGGCAGGACCACGTCCTTCTCCCTGGTGCCGTAGGTGGAACCGATGGCACCGGGATCCGTGCCGCCGTGGCCGGCATCGAGCATGATGACCTTCCCCTTCAGGATCCCACTGGGTTCCCAGCCCACCGATTTACCTATATTGGGGTCATCGGGGTTGATGCCCAGAAGAACTTGGAGGCTGCCGTCACCAGCGGCCCGGAGCCGGGCTTCCACCTGCTGCAGCTGGTGCTCCAGGTAGATGGTGTTCCCCGTAATCCCCAGGGTGGTGAAGGGTCCCGGGGCAACGGAACGGCTGGTGGCAGGAATATCCATGCCCGTAACTTCCAGGATTACCCGGCCCCGCTCGGTGCGCAGCTTCCCACCCAGGGGCTCGGTTCCCTTGATGGTCAGGGTGTAGAGGCTTTCATTGACCCGGCTCAGGGCTATTTCATTAACCCCGGGGGCGGGGGCCTCCTGGGTCTCCTGGCTCAAGTTGGTGTACCAGGCAGCCAGGTACGCGGGCCGCCCCTGGTAGGAGATTCTGAGCCACTGTCCTTCCCTGCCCGTGACTATTTCCTCCACCCGGACCTTGCTCCCGGCGGGCAGGCCGCCCAGGCGGGCAGAATCGGTACCCGGCGCCGCCCGCACGTTCAGGTTATCCTTCAGGGTGGCTACGGTCACCTTTCCTCCCGGAACAACCAGGCGCAGGCCCCGGGTGGCCCCGCTGTCAATGGGCCGGTACTGGGGGTCGCCGGCGGGAGGGGCAGGGGGTGTTGTGGAACCGCTGCCCGTCTCTTCCCCCGGGCCCTCCCCTGGGGAACCTGGCCCGGGTGTTTCCTCTTCCGGCTCCGGTTCCTTTACCGGCGGGGTCTGGGGGATGGTGGTCAGATCGGTGTATTCCCCGGCTATGTAGGCGGTCTGTCCCTGGTAGGTGATCCGCAGCCAGGTTTCCCCCTGATGCTCCACTATCTCTTCCACTGTGACCCTGGTCCCCTGGGGCAGGAGGCCTATCCGGGGGGAATGTATGCCAGGGCTTGTCCGCACATTGAGGTTGGCGGTGGTTGTTGCCACCAGCTGATCGGACCCCTGGGCCGGGGGCTTGGCCTCGGCAGGTGGGGCCGTCGATTTCAGTTCCGTATAGGCGGCGGCCACATACCCCCGCTGGCCCTGATAGCTGACCTGCAGCCAGCTCTCACCCTTATAGGTGGCAATGGAATGGACAGGCAGCTGGGTTCCCCGGGGGATGGTGGTGATGAGGGGCGACTGGGTCCCCGGGTTGGCGCGCAGGTTGAGGTTGCTGGTCGTCACCGCCGTCAGGCCGGAACTGCTCTCTTCCGTCCAGCCCTCTACGGGGTTTTCTGCCAGCTCCAGGAACTTCAGCATCACCTGGGCCGCTTCGCCCCGCTTCAGGGATTGGCGGGGGAAGAAGCGCCCCTGGGGATCGCCGCTGAAGAGGCCCTTTTCCCGGGCCAGGGCAACAAAGTCCAGGGCCCAGGGGCTGATCTGGCCGTCATCGGCAAAACCCGGTGTGCCGCTAAGGGCCTCTGCCTCCTGGGCCAGGCCCAGGGCCCGGATGAGGACAATGGCCGTCTCTTCCCTGGTTACCGGTGCCTGGGGCCCGAAGGTGCCGTCATTGCGGCCCTGCATGATTTCCCCCTGAACCAGGGCTGCCACTGCCTCCCTGGCCCAGGCAGGGATCTGCCAGGCATCCTTAAAGGAGAGGTTGGCCCCTGCATCCAGGGACAGGTCCAGGGCCTTGGCCACCACCACGGCCAGTTCCGCCCGGGTGATCACCCGCTCCGGGGCAAAGGTCCCGTCGGGATTGCCCGAAAACAGGCCCCGGGAGGCAGCATCCAGGATGGCCTTCTGGGCCCAGTGTCCTTCAATATCAGTAAAACTGGGGGTTCCGGCCAGGGCGACAGTTGTGGTGAAAATTATCGCTGCCAGTAGGACCAAAGCAGTTGTTTTTCTCACATGCTTCACCCCGGTCTCATAAGATTACTTCCGGAACTTGAGCCTGATTGATAAATAGCAACACCTCCTTACAAGAACCCCCTTTAATATCCAACTTTATTCTACAGCAACATATATTTCCCCTTGATGTAATTTTTCCCAGCTTTTTGGCACAAAAAGTTACCTCTGCCATACATAGACTGTCCCCTGACACTATATGTTCCATCATAGCACAAAAAAAGAGGATTTTCCCCCGGCCGGGGAGAAATTCTAAAGGGAAAATATTCACTTATTTTGGAGGTGAAAACTCTGCCGCCCTTGCCCTTTTAGCGGGCTGGATTGGCAAATTATACGGCGGTGGAGAATATATGTCAAGAAGGCCTCGGTATATAATCCTTGGTGCCGTTCTCGGCGTGGCGGCAATGCCGGTGATTGTAGCCCTGGCGTGGGGTGTACTGCTGGCATCCGGTTGGCTTTCTGCCTTCTGTCCCGACAATAACATGGGAAGTGCCCTTCCTGTGGCCGGTTTTATTTCCTTCCTGGTGGCGGTGCTGGTGATCCTCTTGCTCGTCTACCAGGGCTACCGCCTGGACTGCAGGGAAAAAGCCCACCAGGACCAGGAAGAGCTGTGAGCTGGAAAAGGAATACTGTTGTAACATTGTGCATAGGGTAGTTTACCAGATTTTTTTCTTGGGAATATGATGGGGGAGTGATCCTTTGAAGATGCAGAGACAGGAGGACGGGGGGGAGGGGATGTCCCTCCTGTCCGGTCCTTGCCAGGGGGAAATAGCCCGGAACCCGGCCCTATTGCTGCAGGCCATTAGGCGAGTGGCGGAAGCCGGGGGAGAATTAGAACCCCGGGAAGTGGATTTTTTTCAGGCCTGCAGCAAAGGGCTGGCTGGCTTCCCATTGGAGGAACTGACGGAGGAATTCAACAGGATCCTCCTCAGCCCGGCGGTTTTCACCGCCCTCCAACTCATGGTGGAGACAGGACTCCTGGCGGTTCTCATGCCCGAATTGGTCCGGGGGCAGGGTGTCCACCAGAGCTTTGTCCATCCCGACGATGTCCTGGTCCACAACCTGCGCACCTGCTCCCTGGTTAAACCACAGCTCCACCTGCGCCTGGCTGGTCTCCTCCACGATGTGGGCAAACCCGACTATTACGTGGAAGACCCCCTGGTGGGGCGCCGCTTTCCCAAACACAGCCGCCGCTCGGCCATACTTGTGCCGGCCATCCTCGGCCGCTTTGCCTATCCCCCCCAGCTGGTGGAGAGGGTAAGGCTGCTGGTGGAAAACCACATGGTCATATGGGTACCCAACCATGGCCTGGAACCCATCAGGGAACTGGTGGACAGGCTGGGGGCGGAAATTGCCCGCGACCTGATCGAGCTGGTTACCAGTGATAGGGCAGCCATCTGGGGAGAGAAGGTGGCAGAGACCAACAGGGCCCTGCGTGAGGCCCTGGCCCTGGTGATAGAGGGAGAACAGGGGGAGCTGCCCGCCAGGGAGGGTTGTCCCTTTAAAGGGGAATAAAAGGGAAGGGACGGGGAACAGTTCTGGAGGGAAGGAACTGTTCCCCTCTCTTATTTTTCGATGCCGGCAAGGCCTGCCAGTTGGGGCGAAGGACATTGATGGAATAATATAACAATAATGACATAAACAGGAAGGATAATGGGAGTCGGGGTTGAATTGGTAATATAAGCATTACATGCAAGGGGGCGGTTGTGTGGCGGGCTACTATCTCAAAACCCATTATAAAAGCGTTGGCCCTTACCCCGATAAAGCGGTCCACTTTCCCGAAGGCTGTGACCAGCTGGCCCGGGAGTTTGCCGCCTGCGAATCCTTCCTTTTTTACGAGACAAAAAAGGGCGACCGGCCGGGTCTGGCAGGGGCGGGAACCATCTGGGGAGTGGGACAGCCTGTGGGGGAAGTTGTCTCCATTGCCGGTCAGGAGGTGAACGGACGGATCTACACCCTGGCCGTACCTGTCCGGATCACCATGGCCCTGCGGGACCGGAACCGGGGCATTCCAGCCCCGCGGGTGCGGGAAATTTTAGGGCGTCCCCTGGGCTTCACCGGGGGCCTGTGGAAACTTGAGCCAAAGCAATTCTTCCTCCTGCTTCGGGAGCTGGAGGAGCGCATTGCCCGGGAGGAGCTGCTGGGCATAAAGCTGACAGAGTGGAAGAGGGAAACAGCCCAGGGTAGGTTCAGTTCCTGACCTGAAGAACAAAAGGAAACATTTTTAACAAATCACCAGGCAAAATAGCTTTTTACCATTGCACTATTCCCTCCATGGTGGTATAATTAGTCCATCTTCCTGGTAATCGGCTGCGAAATCGGATATACCTTGCTCTCCGAGTCAAGTTCACCTCCGTCCTTCTAGCCGGGCCAGTTTGAAGAGGAATTCCAGCCTTAGGGCTAGAGAAGGAGGTTGACCAGATGTTTGTGGATAAAACCCTAACCTGCCGGGAATGCGGCCAGGAATTTGTGTTCACCGCCGGTGAGCAGGAGTTCTACGCCGAAAAGGGCTTCGAAAACGAACCCGCACGGTGCCCCGAGTGCCGGGCAGCCCGGAAGCAGAACAGCCGTCGTGGCGGACAGCGGGAAATGTTCCCCGCCCTTTGTGCAGCCTGTGGTTGTGAAACCCAGGTGCCCTTCCGTCCCACCGGGGAAAGACCCGTTTACTGCAGCGACTGTTTCCGGGAAAGACAGGCCAGATAAGGAAAAGAACTTGTGTTAACAAGGGCCGGGCTAATATGCCCGGCTTTTTGTCATCTTCATCCTTTTGCCCCAACTGGCCAGTGCCTTGAGGGCCTCGATGAGACTCTCACCCTCGGCGGTCAGGGAATACTCGACCCGCGGCGGTATTTCTGCATATTGTTTTCGCTCGACAATGCCGCAGGCTTCCAAATCCCTGAGGCACTGGGTCAGCATCATGTTGGTAATGTCTCCAATACTCCTCTTCAGCTCACCATAGCGCATCTTCCCATTTTGACTTAATGCCCAAATTATGGGCAGCTTCCACTTGCCGCCGATTAGGTTTAAGGCATAGGTTAGGGGACAGTCATCCAGCCTGTTATTGTATAAGGCCTTTTCCCTCATTAATAATTCACTCCAATACTCAGCAGGATCTTTCCTAATCAGAAAATTTTGCGTACTTGTCATTAAATGTGCCCCTGTTATACTGGGATCAGGCTTATTGGAGACTGAGAATGGGAAGGTGATACTTGTGGACATCGAGTACCAGGTGCTTTCCGAGGCAGAGGTCGGTGCCATAAGGGATCTCTGTAATGAACTCATGGCTTACCAAAAATCCCTCGCCACTATCCACCCGGAGTTTTTCGACAACATGTGTTTTGAAACCCGCATGCTGCCCTCGCTAAAGGGCGCCAAGGCCAACTACATAATAGTGGCAAAGGATAAGGACCAAATCATCGGATATGCCTACAGCAATATCTCCCCCAAGGAAACGTATTCCGGCGGCTTTGCTACTTTACAGTGTGACGGCTTCTTCGACTTTGACTCTGTGGAGGGTGAAGACGTGGGCTGCCTTTCCCAGTTCTTTATCAAAGAGGGATACCGGAACAGGGGCATTGGCAGTGTTTTGTTTACCAGCTCCATGGAGTGGCTGGGTACCTTTGAGGAGATAAGGGATATTTTTATCTTCGTCTCCAACGGGAATGAGAAGGGGCTGAAGTTCTATTTGGACAGGGGCTTTATAATAAGCCACCAGATCCTCGATGGATTTATTACCGTCTTAAGGAATAATGCCTGCTAAAAGGACGGCTCCTATACCAGGACAAAGGTCTCCAGGGCCCAGGCGGCCCCTTCGGCTACGGCCTGGGGTGGGGCAAAACCATCATCTTTATGTACCGAAACCCTCCCATCCCTTATTAAAACTCCGATTTGGGCCCATTTGATCATGGGTATATCGGTTTCCCCGTCGCCGACGGCCAGGGTTTGGGAGGCGGGAATCCCCAGATCGGCGGCCACATATTCCAGGGCCCTGGCCTTATCCACTCCTTCCCCGTTAATCTCCAACCACAGGGGGAGGGAACGCCCGTAATTCAGGTGGTCCAGGTCGGCGGGCCATTCTTCCATAGCCTGCTTTACATGGTCCGGGTCCCTACCGGAAACTACAACCTTTATAACCCTTTCCCGGGGCAAGTCATCCCACCGGGGGATGATATGGTATTTGTGCAGCCCAAAGCTGTCCATATCCTGCAGGATCCGCTCCAGTTCCCCTCCCTTTGCGGGGATGAAAAGATGGATCTGGTCATCGGTGGTGAAGGCGGCTATGGAGAGGTCCTGCTCCCGGCAGTAATCCAACAGCAGGGCCACGTCTTCGACGGGCATGGCCCTTTGCCGCAGGATCTCTCCCTGGGCCGTAGTAATCAGGGCGCCGTTGGCCAGGATCAGGGGGTCCTTCAGGCCCAGCTCCTGGACCAGGTGTTCTACCCCGTGATAGTTGCGGCCGGTGGCAAGGACGATGCGGACTCCCCTGGCCAGGGCCCGGCGGATGGCAGCGCCGGTCTGGGGCAGCAGGCCCCCCTCTTTATTTACCAGGGTCCCGTCGACATCTAAGGCCACCAGTTTTATGGTCTTGGACATGCAATGCAACCCCCTCTGCGGTGTTTATTATATTTCCCTATTACTTCGCTCCCGGCTGGTCTAATTCCTGTAGAGGGGGAAGGGTTGGGGCGGGTAGGGCAAAGGAAGAGTTAAATTTTGGGAGGAATAAGCAGTCCGGCAGAGAAATAAAGTAATTAGGGTAGAAGTCTTTTACTTATCCTGGAAATACCTTGCTATGGGCAGAAAGGAGGGCATAATGGTGGCACAGGAACAACTGGGGCGGACCAAGGTGGCCGATGAGGTCGTGGCAATAATTGCTGGCCTGGCGGCAACAGAGGTTGAAGGCGTCGTCGGGATGAGCGGCGGCATTGTCAGCGGGATTGCCGAGCGGTTGGGAAGAAAGGACCTGACCCGGGGAGTTAAGGTAGAAGTAGGGGAGGAAGAGGTGGCCGTCGACCTTTTCCTGATTACCAAGTTCGGGATGTCCATACCCGATATTGCCCGCCAGGTAAAGGAGAATGTGAAGGCCAAGATCGAATCCATGACAGGCCTGGAAGTGGTGGAGGTAAATGTCAACGTCCAGGGTATTCACATGGACGCGAAACAGCCGGAAGAAGAATAGAAGGAAGGGAATTTTCCCCCGGCCGGGAGGCGGGGGAAATTTTTTTCTCCCTGCCGGGCAGGGGAGGAGATATTTGGCTGGAGGGGGAAATCATTCAAAGGATCTGATCAGTAGGGGCCGTTGGTCCGGGGAGTTGAAGACCTATGCTGCTGCAAGGGCCGGGGGGAATAAGGGGAAATGTCAGCCTGCCTGTCCAGCTCCAGGGAGATGGCCTGCCCTGGCGGGCCGGGGAGATCCTGCGGGCCCGGGTGCTGGAGGCAGCCGGGGAGGATGTCCTCCTCCTTTTGGCCGGGCGGAAGCTCAGGGTGCAGAGCCAGGTCCCCCTGGAGGGGGGGCAGGAACTGCAGCTTTTGGTCGTGGGGAGGGGGCGGGAGGGGAACCTGATCCTTCGCCTTGTCGACAGCCTCTTGGGAGAAAGGGGCAGGCCCGATCCGGTTCAGCTGGGCCGCCTCCTGGGGGACATGGGGCTGGAGGCAAGCCCCGGTAATATCCGCCTGGCTGCCGAGCTGCTGCGCCAGGGCTTTGCCGTCACTCCCGACACCCTGGCCCTGCTGGGCCGGGCCCTGGGCCAGGGGGAGCCCTCCCCGGCCGAGGCCGCGGCCCTGGTCTGGCTGTGGGGGCAGGGCCTGCCCCTGAAGGAAACCTTTGTAAAACCCCTGGTTACCCTCTTTCAGGAGGCGGGTCCCGACCTGCTGCAGGAGCTTTTTCCTGCCCTGGCCGCCTTGCAGGGAGAAGGGCAAGAAGAGGGGCAGGGGCTCCTGCAGCAGCTCCTCCTATCCCCTGCCCGGGAGGGGGGCCGGACCCTTCAGGACCTGCCCCGCCTGCTGGGCCTGGATTATGAAAACCTTGTACTTCGCAGCCTGTTTTCCCGGGAAGGGCCTGGGGAGCTTCCGGCCGGTGATGCCGCTGCCCCTGTCGGGAAGCTGCCGGCCCAAAAATCCCTTAAATCCTTTCTCCTGGCCCTGGGGCAGGGGGAGGAGGGAAAACTGCCGGCAGAACTGGAGGGCCTGCTGGCCAAAATCACCGGCCTCCAGCTCCTCACGGCCGGGCCCTGGAGCCTGCACTGCCTGGGCTGGTTGGACCTCCCCAGACAGGCGGCCCCCTTTTTCCTCTCCATCCAGGAGGAGGAGCAGGGGAGGGGCGGGGAGCAGGGGAGGCCCCTGGAGCTTGTCCTCTTTCTCTCCCTCCCTGCCCTGGGACCGGTCCTGGTAGAGATGCGCTGCAGCAGTGTTCTGGTCCTTTCCCTGGCGGTGGAAAGGGAAGGGGCCCGACGGCTTTTGGATGGCTACCGGCAGGGGCTCCTGGCCGCCCTGGAGGGCCTACCCTGGCCTGTCCAGGTCCTGCCCTGCCGCCTCCAGAAGACCGGTACCGTGCGGGCAAGCTGGCAGCGGCGGCTCACCACCCTGTCCCCGGTCCGGCGGCAGGTAGATGTCCGCGTTTAGGGGGAAGCAGCCATGGAAGATAGAGGAAGGGAAAAAAGAAAATACCGGCGGCTGGCCGCCGCCCTAAAATATGACCCCGAGGAAGATGGGGCGCCGCGGGTAGTGGCCTCGGGGAGGGGCCTGGTGGCGGAAAACATCATTGCCCGGGCCAGGGAAGCGGGCCTGCCCATCCAGGAAGATCCGGACCTGGCGGCCGTCCTCTGCCGCCTGGAGCTGGGACAGGAGATCCCTCCGGAACTCTATGAAGCCGTAGCCCGTATTCTGGCCTTCCTCGTCTATGCCGACGGGCAGCTGGGAAAGGAGGAGTCCAATGCTTGAACTGCTGTTGTTACCCTTTCATCTGGCCCTTGCTATCTTGAGCTTTATCGGGAGCCTTATACTTTTTCCCCTGCGCCTGGCCTTTAAACTGACCCTTGGCTTTATAGTTTTCCTCGGCAGCCTGTTTATCCTGAGCGGGATACTGCTGGCCCTGCTTTTGGCCAGCCTTTCTCCAGGATTAATCCTGTTTTTGCTGGGCCTGGGGATCCTCCTGAATCGGAGCCGGGACTAGGCCCAGGAGAGCTGCCAAATCCTTTAAAGGGGATAACTGCCAGTCGTCCAGCTATCATCATCCAGCTCGGCCGGCATGGCTGTATCCGCCTGGTCGTACTGGTTTTCCAACCTTTCCAAGCGCTGCCGCAGGTCCTCCAGGTCCTGCTGGAGGGCTTTGATCTGCAGGTTCAGGTCGACGCCGCTGCTTCTCTTGGGGGAAGCCATGGACCTCGCCTCCTTTACCCCTAGTATGCCCGCTGGAGAAAGGCATAATGTATGGACGAGCCGGGTGCCGCACCCTGCTTTTTGCGCCTATTAACCATAAAAAAACCCCCGACTGGGTGTCGAGGGATTTTTTTATTCTGTCGCTGTGTACCATTCAATATCGTCGATAATTTTGGCAATCCGGGCGCCGAAACCATCGCCAAACTCGGCCGGCATGTGGGTCATGACCCTAAAGACCCGGTTGCCCCTGTTGCCGAAGGCAGCTGTACCCATATAGTAGATGTTATCCTCATCTTTGCCAAAGGTGAACTCTTCCTGGGCCCAGGGGTGGGAGCGGTAGTCGTCGAGCCTTTCGGCAAGCTCATAGCCCTCTGCCGCCAGCATATCCTTGGTCCCGGCCATGGCCTCTTCCAGGGTAATCCCTTCCCGGTAGAGGAAGAAGGAGAGGTAGGCATCATCCCGCTGCTGGCCGGCAAAGTAGGTGTAGGCCACCACGGCGTCCCCCTCATCGGTGCTCACCACCGTAGCGACAATGTCTTCGGGGATATAGGTGGTAAAGCCTATATTTTCGGCATCAAAGCGGGTAAAGGAAAAGCTTTCCTCCATCCCTTCTATGCTGATGGTGTCTGTCTTAGTTTCCGGCCGCTCCAGGGCTGCAGATCCGGTTTCTTCGCCCGGCAGGTGGTTTTCTACTTCTACAGGTGTTTCCTCCTGGGGGGCAGGCTCCTCTGGAACCGTAGCTGGACCACTGCTGCAGCCCACCAGCAAGGCCAGGGCCAGGACCACTGCCAGTATTGTTGTTAATAGCCTTTTCACTGCCATTCCTCCTTTTTCTTTACCTGCCCATCTATAGACGTGGAAGCCGGGTTTTTGTTCCACCCTTTCTCCTGCCCAAGGATTGGCAATCATGGCAATTTAAAAAGCCCCCGGGTTTTTGTTATTCTCCCGCGGGCTCATTTACCCCCAGTCTCTGTCTCCATTTTAACCGGTAATCTCCGTGGTCCTCTGGCCGTAGACCCGTTCCAGGGCGGTGTCCAGGATATGGTTAATCAATTCGCTGTAGGAGAACCCGGCCTGGGCGGCCATATAGGGTAGGGAAGAACTCTCGGTTAGGGTGGGGGTGCCGTTTACGTCGATGACCATGGGGGTTCCGTAGCTGTCTTCCCGGACGTCAATCCGGAGGATATCCTGGGCGCCCACAGCGGCAAAGGTGTCGACGGCCAGTTTATAGAGGCGCCAGTAACGGGGATCTTCGGCAGTGATGATTTCCTGTTCATGCCGCCTGGTGAAAGAAGTCTTTTTTACCTGGAAGCTGCGGACCTTCTCATCCCGGGGGAAGGCCAGGATGGGGAGGACCGTTTTTTCTTCGTTGCCAATGATACCAATGGTGTATTCCTGACCCGGCAGGTAGGTTTCCACCAGGATGGGCAGATCGCCCAAATCTTCCAGGAGGAAGTACACCTGCTCTTCCAGCTCCCGGGGATTGTTCACAATGGATTTTTCCGAAATGCCGATGCTGTTGCCCCCGCCGCAGGGTTTGACAAAGAGGGGGAACTGCATCATTTCTTCGATGGCCTTCAGCTGCTGATCGATGGAACCTGCCTCGGGCCGAATGGTAAAATGGGCAGGAACGCGAATGTTATTGGCGGCCAAAGCCTGGTAGGTTTCGTCCTTATTGCGGCAGACTTCCATGCCGGCAACTGAAGTATGGGTTGCGGGCACACCCCTCTTTTCCAGGATTTTCCGTACCCAGGGGGTCCCGGTACCATCGAAAAGGGTGGAGGGAAGGGCCAGGAAGCCCTCGGCGATGCAGAAGGCTATGGTAAAGGGCCCGTGGGCGCGAAGAAACTCTTCCAGCTGCACCGGACTGCGCAAGTTCAAATGCAGAACCTGGTGTCCACCTTCAACCAGGGCCTGCCCGATTTTGGCTGCTTGGGCGAAGGTCATGCATTCGCCATAATGGCCGTGACGTTCTTCTTCCGCTACGGCGTTGTAGAGGAAAAGAATGCGGCTTTTCATAGTACAAACCTCCTTCCATAAATATATTTATTGGTAATATTAAAAGCCAGTGCTAACTTCCAAAAGAAGAACAAGTTGGCACCCGGTGTTTCTATTTTACATTAGGATAGAAAATTTAGCAAGGGGGGTAAGAGGACGAAGAATGTAAAAAACAATCGGAGGACAAGGTCTAATATTCAGGAATAAGCACTAAAATCGTGTAAAATGGGATAATGCCGATAATTGGCTCCTAACCGGCGGAAAAAAACCAGCTTCCAGCGCTGGGCCTGGTGGAGTATATGAGCGGTCTGCTCTGCCCCCGCTGTTCCGAAGGGATTGAAATACTCGGGCAGGGCAGGGGAAAACTCAATACCCTATTGTTGGTAAGCTGGTAGGAGCTGCCTCGGTGAGGTATCTCCTACCAGTACTATTCATCATAGGGTAACATTATTACTGAATAAAACAGGCTAGTTTTAGGTAATATCTTCCCTTCCACACCAAATCGGATTTCCGGACATGGCAAGCGGATCCATCACAGACCTTGATCAAAAACTTGCTTAAGATTAATTAACCTCCTGACAAGACAGGGAAGATTGAAACCTCATCTTCCTCTCCAAGGACAGTATCAGTTCCGTTCAAATAGGCAATATTTCTCCCATTAACAAGGATTACAATTCTATCACTCACCTGGTCACCCGTCAAGACTGTTTTCCTAAAGGTATTGCCATACTTGTGGCTTAAATGCAAGAGGAGTTCTCCAACGGTCCCGGAAAACTTTAGCGTCTCCTCCCTTACCCCCGCACAATCCTTTATATCAGAAAGAAACTTCACTTTCATGTTAACATCCTCATGGGGTTGGGCGTGTTATTTTCTTTAGTGTTAGGGGGTGTTTGCGGTCTAATACTGGCTATGATGATGGTTTGGCTACCTAGTAATCAAACCATCGTGGGAATAGGATTCAATATGACCATGGTTGGGATTACCAGCTACATATTACGCTTAGGAGGTGATATGCTACGTTCCCCTGTGCCTGCGCCGACGGTGAGAATCCTGGGAATGTCTTTGTTTGATATCTTTGGCATAGTAAGCACTATATTAGTCTGGTATTTCTTGTTCAGAACGGGGCCGGGCTTAAAACTCAGGTCTGTTGGGGAAAACGCTATGGCAGCTGACGCAGCGGGTATCAATGTTCTTAAGACACGTACAATAGCTATGATTATAGCTTGCATGTTTTCTTCCCTCGGTGGCATGGCCCTATCTTTATCCTGGGTGCATGTATTTACAGATAACCTGACAATGGGAAGAGGCTTTATCTCAATGGCTGCAGTGTATTTTGGCAAATGGAATCCTTTGTTGACAACTATTGCTGCATTTATTTTTGGCGCGGCGGAGGCACTGGCGCTACGTTCTCAAGCACTAAGTCAAACAATAAGCTCTTACTATTTCCTCATGATTCCCTATGTCCTTACATTAGTTGTGGTAGCCCTTTCAGGGCGTATGAAGGGTCCTCAGGATACAGGCAAGCCGTATATCAGGCAGTAAACGGAATTACTACTAGCGAAAAGGCAGGAGGGATTGACAATGAAAAGAACCCTAAGCTGGATAGTCATTATTGCGATGTTGTTCAGTATTGTGATTACAGGTTGTTCATCCGGGCAAGAAACATCTGACGCCGAGGGGGCCGGCGGCACTTCCGCGGTAAAGTCTTCAGAAGAAACTAAGGTTCTAAAAATTGGTTCAATGTTCAACAACCCGGATCCTGCAAACCAAGGTGGCTGGGATATAAGTCAGTACAAAGGCATGAAGGCATTGGAAGGGAATTATGGATGGACCGTATCTATAGCGGAAAACATTGCTTACCCGCAGGTTGAGGAAGTGGTACTTTCCTATATAGATAAGGGTTATGACATCGTAATTTTCCCGGACAATGGCATGATTGAAACATGGCAGAAGATGTATCCAAAACATCCTGACACCTACTTTATTATGATCTCTTCAACAGCCACTGTTCCAGATGATGCAACCAATACTACTGTCTATCAGGCCGACCAATACACATATGGGAGTCTGGTCGGAATAGTAATGGCTAATATGACAGAAAGCAAGAAAGTGGGCTTAATAGGTGGGTCACCAATAGGTTCTGTTAAATATCAGTTCAGCGGTATCATTGAGGCTTGTAAGGCTATTGACCCCGAAATTGAAGTTTCGATCTATTTTGCCGGCGACTGGTCAGATACTGCAAAACACATGGAATTAACACAGATTATGATTGAGGATGGCGTGGATACCTTCTTTGCAATGACAGGGGCAGGGGATAAGGGCGTGTACGAGGCAGCAGCCGCGGCGGGTGCAAAAGTAATAGGCTATGCCACCGATATGTATGAATACGCTCCCGATTGCATTGCTACTTCTGTACTGTTCGACTTTGAATCCCTGTATGCACAAATTGGACAAGATGTTATGGCTGGTACTATTGAACAAAAAGTCTATCCCCTGGGGATCGAATACATGAAACTCGCCGATTTCCGTGGTTCTGTCGATGCTGAGGTTGAAGCTGCCATTCATGATTATGTTGAAAAATTCCGTGCTGGAGAATTCAAAGTAGATTACTTTATCCATGAGGATATACTCAACTAATCAAACCGCACTCTGAATTTCGTTATAGTTTAGCCTGACTTTTGCAGAGAAACTGCGTAATGCGGTTTCTCTGCAAATAGGGCTAAACATGGACTTCTGCGGGGCGCGGGAATTAGATTTTTACCGGAGGGCTATATATGGGGAATGATAGAGCGATTGCTCCTGCCATTTACATGAAGGATATTCACAAGACCTTTGGTAGGGTTAAAGCCCTGAAAGGTGTCTCGTTTTATTTGGAACCGGGTGAAATTCGTGCGTTAGTGGGAGAGAACGGGGCTGGTAAAACGACCTTAATGAATATCCTTTACGGTATGTACAGTCATGACGAAGGTGAAATCTATATTGACAATGAAAAAGTACCGGATAAATGGTCGCCGTATCAAGCTATTAAGTATGGTCTAGGCATGATCCATCAGCATTTTTCCCTGGTTTTACGCCATAATGTATTGGAAAATGTAGTTATGCCAACCCTGGGCTGGACGGATTTTAAGCCTGACTGGAAAGCATGCGAGAAGAAAGTAAAGGCATTGATTGAGGAACATCACTTTGATGTGAAACCTTATGATCTGGTTGAGGATTTGTCCATTGGGCAAAGGCAGCAGGTGGAGATCATAAAGGCCCTTTATCAAGGGGCTCGTGTGTTAATACTAGATGAGCCAACTAGTGTATTAACTCCTTTACAAGCTGAAGCGCTATTTAAGCTGCTTAGGGAACTCAAAGAGAAACAGTTCTCAATTGTGCTGGTAAGCCATAAGCTCAGTGAGGTCATGGACCTAAGTATAGATCGTAAAATAGAATTGATCCTAGATCGTCAAGTAAAACTGATCCACCTGTGATAAAATCTCCCCTGAAAAGGGGGGAAAAAAGAGGTGGTCAGTATGTACAAATGGCAGCGCATTAAGGCA